>Ga0315279_10000624_pt1 | contig 67977 bp, 58 predicted proteins | sample YL17G06_20_MG_FD_203694 | JGI IMG/M metagenome (GOLD analysis project Ga0315279, IMG submission 203694) | Sediment microbial communities from Yellowstone Lake, YNP, Wyoming, USA - YL17G06_20 | ecosystem: Environmental > Aquatic > Freshwater > Lake > Sediment | place: USA: Wyoming | collected...
AGTTACTTTAAACCCAGAGAATGAAGTTAGCCCAAACCAATAACCCATATGCTAAACTTTAGCGCGCGCGCTGAAGTTTGGTGTGCGAATTGCGGAGAGTTCAAAGCATTAGAAATTAAAAAGTAAAGGGATACCCTTTAACGCGCCTTCGGCGCACAAGTATCTCAAAAATATGACCTACTACGCGACTTTTCTAAGCCTCATTTTGGGCATAATTCGCTAAAAGAAAATGTAAAAAAGGCTTATTCTGGAAATGCAGTAGCAACATTTCAGAAAGAATGCTGAAACGGGACAACTAGTCTTCTGCCTTTGCGCTCTGCGGAATTTTGACCCCCTATATACAGGTTCAGCATTGATGCCAAATATGGTCACAATCGGAACTCGCGATTTGAGAAAGTTGAAGAAATGGTTTGGGGTATTCCTGTTCTGGTATTTTTCTTGCTCCGCTGGCTTTCCAAGAGAGGATTAGTTAAGAGGCTGCTTCGCCCCAGTGGATGCCCATTATGCCCAGATCGCTTGAATCCACAACGTCATCTTTGTTGATGTCGGCGTCAGGAATGAAGTTTGGCTCGCCTTCTATGGCTGTCCAGGATGTTCCCAGAATGCCCAAGTCCGTTGAGTCCACTGCTCCGTCGGCATTTATGTCGCCGGGATTTCTTCCACTAGATACTCCTTCAATTGTGATCGTGCGAGCGCTTGTGTAGGTGAAGTATATGTGCGTGGTGTTTTCTGAGTCTGTTCTGTTGTAGATTATGGGGTTTTGATTTATGTAGACTTGGCAAGGGGTCGTTAACAGGTCTTTTGGGAATGTGACATAGAAATATCCGCTTGCTGCTAGTTCAGAAAGGTTAAAGACTAATCGGTTGTCCATCTCGCAGTTGAAGGATTCTATTGTGGAATTGTTTAGTGCCAGAACGGTGTGTTCCGTGGTTTTGTTGGCGATGAATGTTTGGTATGGTGGCCGAGTTTGTGGCATGGTGTAGTTAGGTCGGATAGCCTCGTCGGAAAGCCCCTTACTTTCATACGTTCCCTTATAATCATAGTCAACTACGGTTATTTGCTTTACCCATTTGACCCACTTGTACCCCCACCTGCATGGAAGAACTATGCGATATCCGCTTCCAAACCCTGTTAACTGTTCCAAGTCCGTTCCATTTGCCTCCAAGGCCAGAATCGTTGTTGGGTGCATGGCTACGCCTAGCATGATGCTGCTCGAGAAGTCGTCTGTCGAATTGAAAGCGACCTTACGGTATGAACCCGCCGTCACTTTCGCCATGGTCAGAAGATAGAAGAGCGGAACGCCAGTCCAGTTATAAGTGACGCTTGGGCCGCCCGTCCCATCGCCTACACATTGAAGATCGGCCACTTCAGATATTAGCGGAAAATCTCTCAGTTCAGCGTAGGATAGGTTGAGCGGGTTTTCAACCAAACCTTCTATCGCTAGCCATTCTGGTGCTCCAGCGGATTTCAGATTACTTCCGGGTTCGTAACTAGCTTGAAAACCAGGCAAAGAAAGTAGGGTGAATGTAATTGCCAGAAAAGCAACCAAAGAAACTTTCATTTTAGTCTCACCCTGCTAGAAGCTGCAGGAACGAACATTATTTAAGGGTATCGAGCACGTTCTTTTTCTCTGCAGTATTCTCTTCGTTTACCAAGACTGGAATTTCAATCATTGTCTTTCTACTTTTGAATGCATGAATCCTGTCCTTCTAGTTGACTTGTTCAAAAAATGGTTCTAGTTTTTGCCAAAATGATGCATTTTTCGAATGATAGAGCGTGATCTATGCGCGCAAGCACATAGGCATTAGTTGTTTCACTTCTCGCGCGCATGCCCCAAATGCTGATCTCTATTGACTGCAAAAGGCTTTAAGAAAATGCTTTATTAGGGGCTGGGCTTATTGCTGTGCAGAACCAGAAGGAATACACTGTGAGTGACGAACTCTCCAAGCTCCCACCCCAAGTCCAAGAACGCTTACTAAGACTTAACCAGCTTCAACAAACACTCCAATCAGTCCTAGCCCAAAAACAGCAGGTAGAGCTTGAATTGTCAGAGATTGACCAAGCCTCATCTGAATTGCAGAAGCTAACAGATGATGCGGTTGTATACAAATCCACAGGTTCACTAATGGTAAGAGCCGAGAAAACAAGAATCGCCACTGAACTGACTGAACGAAAAGACCTACTCAACACAAGAATCACAATCCTAACGAAACAAGAAGAACGCTTGCGCACCCAGCTAAAAGAGGTGCAAACAAAGCTTCAACAGGACCTGAACCCTGTTCAACAGTCATCCCAACCCTAACTAGTTTTTAGGTGAAACCCCTGTGGAAGACTTTGGCATACCAGATCTAATCAGCGAACAAATCGAAGAATTATGCACAATCGCAGAAGAAGCAGCAAGAAAACACGTGTATTCTAAGATTGCCAAGAAGAACATTAAGGCACTGAACATATGTGCTGAAGTAGAAGGCACAAAACCCGTCAACCTAACAGTAGACGTAGACATCGACCTATCCGATTCAGTGAAAGACCTTGACGCGCAGAAACTCGCCAACGAAGCCGTAAAAGAAGCTTTCAAATCAGCAGAAAAATACCTGAGGAACCTAGCTTGTCATTCGCAGAAATAACCAAAATCCTAGACACATTAAGCGCCAAACGTGTTGTTTTGTTGTGTCACCACAATGCTGACCCAGATGCAATCTGCTCCGCATACGCCTTCCAAAGCCTGCTAAAACAGGCAAGACCAAATCTGGACGTGGAAATAGCAGCGTCACATGGAATAAGCCGACTTTCAAAACATCTTCTCCAATACATACCAATAGAAGTCAACGAACAGGGGAACACGGAGAACGCAGACGCCCTAGTCCTGCTTGACACAAACACCATCCAACAACTAAACAACCTAGCCGAGAAAGTAAGAACAGCCAAAGCCCCAATAATCGTGATAGACCATCACGCCGCTCACCCAGAAACACTGCAATTGGCAACACTCTGCATAACCAACGAAGAAGCCTCATCAACATGCGAGATCGTCTACAGCTTCTACAAAGAAGCAAACACTAAACCAAGCCAGAACGAAGCTAAAGCCCTATTCCTAGGCATAGCCTTTGACACACGCCACTTCGTCCTCGCCAACTCAACCACCCTAAAGAACATAGCTGAACTAGTCGACCTAGGCGTGACCGCCCAAGAAACGCTCCCACTGCTCTCGCTGCCCATGGACTTCTCCGAACGCGTAGCAAGACTAAAAGCCTCAAGAAGAGTCAAACTCTTCAAAATCAACAACTGGATAATTGCACTTTCACACGTCAGCGCCTACCAAGCGTCAGCAGCCCGAGCCCTAGTCGACCTAGGCGCCGACATCGCAGCCATAGCAGGACAAAAAAACGAAAGCATAGAAATCAGCCTCCGCAGCACACGCGAATTCCACAAACAAACAAACATACACCTAGGCAAGGACATTGCCAAACCCTTAGGAGAATACATTCACGGCATGGGTGGAGGACACGCAACAGCAGCCGGGGCCAATGGCGCAGAAGACATTGAAGTAGCACTCAAACGTTGTTTACTGCTTTTGAAAGAGAAACTAGTTAGCCAATAATAAGTAGCTACTCTTAAATGAGCCAGAAACCTGCATAAAGACAGGCAGGCATCAACAGCCATGGCACTAATCGAAACAAAAGACGTCACGTACACTTATCCAGGCGCAACAAAACCGTCCATCACAGAAGTCTCCATAAGAATAGAAAGAGGCGAATTCGCCCTAATCACAGGCCCGAGCGGCTGCGGAAAGACCACCCTTTGCCGATGCTTCAATGGATTAATTCCACACTTCTATCAAGGCGAAATCAAAGGCGAAGTGACTGTTGCAGGATTGGATGTTGCTGAACACGAGATTTTCGAGCTGGCCAAACACGTAGGGCTTGTATTCCAAAACCCAGAAAACCAGCTCTTCGCATTGTCTGTTGAAAAGGACGTGGCATTCGGACTAGAGAATCTCGGTCTCCCAAGAGAAGAGATGCGCAAAAAAGTGGACTGGGCGCTGAATCTTACTGAGATATATGACTTGAGAGAAAGAGCGCCTCACGAGCTTTCTGGCGGACAGCAACAACGCGTCGCCATAGCCTCTGTCCTTGCTATGCAGCCAGAAGTAATAGTCCTAGACGAGCCAACAAGCTTCCTCGACCCCTTGAGTGCCAAGAAAATATTTGAGGTTATTTATGACCTGAACAGGAAGCTAGGCATAACCGTCGTGCTTGTCGAGCATAGGCTTGACTTGACGGCAAAGTACGCTAGTCACATAATCATAATGGATGAAGGAAGGATTGCTCAAGATGGAGACCCACGAGAGATCTTGCGTTCCGAAGAAGCACGCCTGATAGGTGTCGGAATTCCGAAAGCAACCCGCCTCTATCAAATACTGAAAAAAGACGGAGCAAGACTCGGCGAAACTGTCCCATTATCCTCGGACGAAATGGCAACCACGATAAAGGAGGCTCTTGAAAACCATTGATTGAAGCCAAAGACATCCATTTCACGTACCCAAACGGCGTAGAAGCACTGAAGGGTGTATCGTTAACCATCCAGAACGGCGAATTCGTAGCCATAATGGGACAAAATGGCGCTGGGAAAACCACTTTGGTGAAGCATTTCAACGGCTTACTCAAGCCAACAAAAGGGCAAGTGCTCGTTGACAACGTTGACGTAAAAAAGGTAAGCGTGGCGTCTCTAGCAAAGAGCGTAGGCTTCGTATTTCAAAACCCGGACCATCAGCTTTTCAGCGAAACGGTTGAAGAAGAAATATCCTTCGCATTGAAGAATTTTGGATTCGAAAAATCGGTGACAGAAGCTCGTGTGACATGGGCTCTAAACCTTCTAGGCTTAACACAGTATAGGAAAACTTCACCATTCATGCTCAGCGGCGGAGAAAGAAAACGTGTAGCCCTAGCCTCAGTTCTTGCGTGGGACCCAAAGATACTCATGCTGGATGAACCAACAATCGGACAAGATTACCAGCAAAAAGAGAAGCTCCGCCAATTCATCCTGCAAATGAAGACCCAAAGAAAAACCATAATCATCGTCACACATGACGTGGAATTTGTGGCAGAATGTAACCCAAGGGTTCTGCTTATGCGAGAAGGGAAGATAGTGGCTGATGGAGAAGCAAAAACAATCCTAACAAACCCAAGTGTTCTCATGCAAGCATCAATAGTGCCGCCACAGGTAGCTCAAATCTTCCTGCAACTGCCAGAGCTAAACCTTCCCAAAAACGTCATTGATGTCTATGAAGCTCGAGAAATACTGCTCAACATCTTGGAGAAGAAAGCCAGATGAGCGTTTTCAACGGACTCAAATTCCGCAAAGTCTACTCACCTATTCACAATCTAGATCCAAGGATTAAATTCGTCTACGTATGTTCAATCTTTGCAGTTGCGATACTCTATTGGGAAATATTGCCCTTAATGACACTCTTCTTCCTGCAGATTCCATTCGTCCTGCTAGCCGGCGTCAAACGTGAGTGGCTTCGTTCAATGCGAGGAGCAGCTTTCTTAGCCACAATAATTTTCCTCACAAACTTTGTCGTTGCATTCATCGGCGCTGGCTACATAGTCACAGCAAAAAGTCTAGAAAGTGCTTTTGCGATGACTTTGCGTTTCATTGTGCTTGTCGAATCCTTTTCCGTGTTCTTCCTCACAACGTCACCCGACCACTTGGGCTTGGCGCTGGAACAGACGCGCGTGCCATACGAGTTGGTCTTTGCATTCACGACTGCTGTCCGCTTTGTTCCTGTCCTTGCTGAAGAAGCTGAAACGATAATGGACGCCCAAAAAGCTAGGGGCTTAGAACTTGAAAAAGGAAACTTTCTGAAACGGATCAGAAACTACATTCCAATCCTCATTCCCCTAATCGTAAGTGCGATTCGCAGAAGCTTGGAGCTGGCTGAAGCCATGGAATCTCGAGCCTGGGGAGCCACGAAAAAACGCACAAACCTGTACGTGCTCAGGCTTCACAAAGGCGACGTAGCGCTGATAGCCATAACAATTTGCATCGTTGCCATCGCAATCTACGTTAGACTGTTCCTTCCAATCCCATCTTTGAGCGACCTTTTGATGCGCTTCGTCTAAACCGCAAGACTTTTAATAACGGCGTCCGAGTAATGGGTTCTCGGAGCTTGAAGCGGTTGAAATGGCTAAAGGCGGCAGCAGAGGAAATCATCGACTGCATCAAAGTTTCAATGGAACACCTTGACCTCAAAGAAGTCGAACGTCTCATCGACCTTCTATTAGAAGCAAAGGACAAAAAGATATTCACGGTAGGCATGGGAAGAAGCGGATTCGTTGCCCGAGCCTTTGCCCTGCGGTTAATGAATTTGGGCTTTAATGTTTACTTCTTGGGCGAAACCATCACGCCAGCCGCAGAAAAAGGAGACATACTAATCGCTATATCAGGCACGGGTTCCACAAAAATGGTTCTGACCGCAAGCTCAGCTGCTAAAGACATTGGCGCAAAGGTGATAGCGGTTACATCCTTCCCAGAATCTCCGCTTGGCGAGATGTCTGATCTTGTCGTGACGATTAAGGGAAGGACAAAGGCGGGCTTGCCTAAGGAAGAAGACTATTTGGCTAGGCAGATCATAGGAGAGCGTGAACCCCTAACGCCGCTTGGAAGCATTTTCGAGAACAACAGTATGGTTTTCTTTGACAGTTTAATCGTGGAGTTGATGCACCGCTTGGGCCGAACTGAAGCCGATCTGAAGCGTAGACACGCTACCATAGAATAGACTGCAGAAATCGCAAGTGATGATGACCAATCGATCGATGCTGATGTGCTTGGTTTTTGATTAAGATATACTTTTAAAGTTGTGCAATCAGATAGAAAATGAGACCAAAAGTGATTTGGAGAAGGCATCTTGTCATCTCTTGAACACCTCCAGAATGGTAGATATGCTGTCTTGAAGAAGCTTGGCGAAGGCGGGAAGGGTATAGTCTTCAAGGCCAGAGACACCGCATTGAACCGTGTGGTCGCAATCAAAATGCTCAAAAGTGCAGTTCTGACCGAAGAAGCGTATTCTCGTTTCATAACTGAAGCACAAGCAGTTGCGAAGCTCAATCATCCGAATATCGTTTCGATCTACGACATTGGGAAGGAGGATGAAAAGCAGTTTTTCGTGCTCGAGTTTGTTGCGCGCGCTAACAATCTATGCAACACTTCGAAAAAAGCCTTCAAGAACATAAATCCCTAAACTTACAGAAGTGGTACGCTTACTACCGCGCTGAACTTCTATATGAATACGGCCTAATGTATCTAGACAGAAACGAAGAAGGAGACAAGGAAAAGGCCTACTCGCTGCTTGATCGAGCCATGATGATGTACCAAAGAATGGATGCAAAAAAGAGAATAGAAAGAATAATAGCCAAAAGGAAGCTGCTCACAGCCTAAAACCAAAGCGCGGACGAATCCTCATAATACAAGCTAAGTTCTACGTGTCTTTTTTGCGTATTCTTCTTCCAGTTTCGCCGCCAGCTTGCCATCCTCAAGAATCAACGCTCCACGGTATCCGCATTTTCTGCAATCCCAAAGCGACCTCAGTTGTGGCAAGCCAGAAGCAAAGAAAATGTCCGTTGACCCGCATTTCGGGCAAAACTTTACGCTTCGCTTTTTAGCTTTAGACTTGGTTTTTCGAGCGTCTTCCAAAGCCCTCACTGCCTTCCTCTCTTTTTCTTCATTTTCTTGAGTAACCGCTTCTTGGGGAGTTTTGGTCTTTTCACGCGCTGTGCGTCAGTTACTGCCAAAACCAGTCCTCATAGTATTGGTTGGTTTTGTTTCTTTTAAGTTTAGCTGGTTAAGCGTGCCTAAAGATTGGACGTGCATATCGCTTATTAAGACTTGCGACACATCATATTCGTGAAAAGACACGATACACTCTAACCCAAGGAGGACAGCGCCAACGGTCAAAAAACCGAAGGAAAAAGCAACAAACGCCCTAAAGGAAACTGAAGCAACACCGCCAATAGTGATAAGAGAAGAAGCTAGAAAACCAACCGTTTACAGGGAAGTCTACCCAATACAAGAGCCCTACGTCTACGCAGCCATAGTCAAAGAACCAGAAACCCAAAAAACCCGCTACGAAATCATAGAGCCAACACTTCAGAAAGATGAAGAAGTTCAGCTTCAAGAAATCAAAGGCTTCTTGATGGAAGAGGTAGACGTAAACCTAAAAGAAATAGAGACAAAGGAAAAAGCCGAAGACTACCTGAAAGGAAAGACGAAGGAAATAGTCAAAAGATACCACATAAAAGTCCCGCCGGAAGCAGTTGACAAGCTCACCTATTACATACTAAGAGACTTCCTAGGCTACGGAAAAATAGACCCGTTAATGAAGGATCATCTAATCGAAGATATATCAACAGACGGAGTGAACATTCCAATCTATGTTTGGCACAGAGTGTATGAATCATTACCGACAAACATACTATTCAAGGACGAGGCAGAACTCAACTCATTCGTAATCCGACTCGCATACCTATCAGGAAAAAACATCTCGATAGCCTCTCCAATGTTGGACGCATCACTTCCAGAAGGCAGCCGAATACAGCTAACTTACGGAAGCGAAATCACAAGAAGAGGCTCAACATTCACAATCCGACGCTTCAAAGTTGACCCACTGACCATTTCAGACTTAATCGCCTTCAACACCCTATCCTCCGAGATGGCCGCCTACCTGTGGTACATCATAGAAAACAGAGCCTCAGTCATGGTAGCTGGCGGCGTGGCCGCTGGAAAAACAACCATGCTAAACTGCCTGTCGATGTTCATAAAGCCCGAAATGAAAATAGTGAGCGTAGAGGATACGCAGGAGCTCAATCTTCCACACGAAAACTGGATACCTTCAGTGGTAAGGCTGGGTTTTGGCCACGAGGAAAGACGAAGTGGCTCCATAACCCTCTTTGATCTTCTTAAAGCAGCAGTTCGACAAAGGCCAGACTACATTATCGTGGGCGAGGTCCGCGGAGAAGAGGCTTACACGCTGTTCCAAGCCATGGCCACAGGTCATCTTGGAATGAGCACAATCCACGCAGAATCAGTTGAAGCCGTGATAAATCGATTAGGATCTGAGCCGATGAACATTCCGAAGCCGCTTATAGCCATGACCGACGTCATCATGGTTGTAGCGAGAACTGAGATTGAAGTAAAACCTGCAAGAAGAGCCAGCACGACGACGGAGCTTGTTGAGCTTGATCAAAAAACCAAAGAGTTCTTGACGGAGGAAGTTTTTCGCTGGAGTCCGAAAGATGATCGCTTCGTTTTCTCTGGCCACAGTTCCCTTCTGGAGAAGCATGTGAAGAAGCTTGGAGCGAACGAAGAGGACGTTAGACGTGAATTGTTCGCTAGGAAAACAGTCTTGGAATGGATGGTGGATAAGGGTATCCGGCGTCACACGGAAGTTGCGAACGTTATTAGAGAATATTATGCTAACCCGAATCGCGTGTTCCAAAAAGCCAGGGTTGGGCTGAAATGAACAGTGACATTGCTCTACAGAAGCTTAGAAAGCTCTACGGTCGCGTTAAAGCAAAACTCAGCTTGCCGTCTTTGAAGCCTTCAAAACACAAGGAGAAAACAAATCAAGAAAAGCCCAAGACCATATTCGAAAAGCCTCAGTCAATAGCATACCAGATTCTTGGAGAAAGAACGGCACACTTTCTGCCACTCTTCAAAGGCTTGGATTTGAACCTGCAGAAATCAGGAGTGAAGATAAACTTCAAAGCATACGTCAGTCTAACAGTTCTTGCCACCATCTTTGTTTCAGGTGCCGTGCTGACATTCATTCCATTATTGGCATTCTTCGCCTTCAATGTGCCGCTTCTCCCCGCCATCCTGTTCGGCGTTGGAGGAAGCCTATTCACATCTGCATTCTCAACCATCGCATTCTACGCATATCCAATCTACAGGGCAGACAAGCACAGAAGAGAGTTGGAAGACGAGTTGCCCTTCACCACAGGCTACATGGGGATCCTGACAAGTGCAGGCGTTTCTCCGGAGAAGATTTTCTACTCTCTTTCAAATCTAACCATGCCGCTGGCAGTCTCCAGTGAGGCAAAGGATGTGGTCAGAGACGTGAACCTCTTTGGTCAGGACATAATCTCTGCGTTGGAAGGCGTGTCAAAGCGAACCCCTTCTGAAAGATTCCGTGAGATGCTTGAAGGATTCATTTCAACAATCCACTCAGGCGGCAATTCAACAGCCTATCTCCGCGAAAAGTCCAGGCAATACATGAAACTGAAGAGAATAAGCTTAAAAAAGTTCTCAGACACCTTATCCGTTCTGTCGGAATTCTATGTAACTCTGCTTCTGACTGGGCCGTTGCTTCTTGTCATCATGCTTGCGGTCATGGCCATGCTCGGCGGAAGTGACTTGGGCTTGCTAAGCCCAGACCTTCTGCTTGGTATGCTTACATATCTTGGAATTCCTGTGGGAGCTCTGTTATTCCTGATAATCTTGGACGCGGTCACCCCGAAGTGGTGAGTGGAAAATGCCGAGAGTAGAGAAGAATGTCAAGAAAGTCGCGTTGGTCGTTTCTGTTTCGATAGCGGTTGCTATAGTCCTCCTTGCGTATCTTGCTTTCGGACGAACCGCGGCATTTGATGAGTTTGTTTTCTTCGCGGTCATAGTCGGAGTCTTTCCTTCGGCAGTCTTGAGCCACATTGATTTCAAGTGGAGAAAAGCCATTGACGACCACTTGCCTGACCTTTTCAGAAGCATAGTTCAAGCCCAGCAGACAGGCATAACGCTACCACATGCTCTGGAGGAGGCTTCAAAGAGGGATTATGGACCGCTTAAGGCAGAGCTGAAGAAAATGAATGCGCAGATTTCCTGGGGAATGAGTTTTGAAGAAGCTTTGCTGGCCATGGGAAGACGCGTCAACACGGTGCTAGTGCAAAGGACAGTGCCGATGATAATTGAGGCAAGCCGCTCAGGCGGACACGTTGAAAAGGTTTTTGACCCCTTGGGCAAGTTTATTCAGACGACGCTTTTGCTCGATAAGGAACGCCGGACCCAGACGAGACCATACATTGCCATAATCTATGTCGCCTTCTTCGTCTTTCTATTCACCATCATACTGCTTTTCAAATCATTCTTCGTAAGCATCGAAGGCTTGCCGATCCTAGGGTCTACAGTGATGGCACCAACTGAAATCCAAAGAATATTCTTCCACATGACTTCAATTCAAGCCTTCTTCGGAGGACTGGTAGCTGGAAAAATGGGCGACGGGACAGTGAGCGCAGGGTTGAAACATAGCTTGATTCTGATGCTTTGCGGCTACATAGCTCTGAAGCTTTTCGTGTGAGGTGGCAAAATGGCAAACAAGCTTCACAAGTTTCTTCGAAACAGACGCGCTATAACTCCTGTTCTGAGCAATCTTTTGCTTACAGTTGTAGCTGTAGCGGCTATGGCGCTTGCCACGACGGCAACATACATTATAACGACTGACCTGCGGGAAACCATGAGTGAACGCGTCATCATAGAAGATGTATGGTTCAGCGATTCAACAAATATCAAAATCTATCTGCGTAATGTCGGAAAAGTCGCCATTCACGTTTCAGGAGTATACCTCAACCATACTTCTCAATCTTTCACGAGATCGTTCAACCTGGAAATAGGCCAACGAAGTTGGCTTAACATTTCGCAAAACTGGGTTTCAGGCAGTCTGTACTATTTGGATGTCGTTACAACTAGGGGGATGCATGTTGGAGGCTATTATAAAACGCCTTAGATTCGACAAACGCGGAGTGAGCAATGTCATAGTTGTCATGCTAAGCCTGGTGCTAGTAGTGATAGTAGTGGGCAATGTAGTGCTCTGGAGTTACCAGATGAATCAGTTAGACCTAGAAAGGATACAGGAAAGTGTGACGGTTTCCAATGTTACACGCGTTACACGGTCTTCATGGTTCACAGCAAAGAACGAATACACGATCAGTGCAGGAAGCAGGCTGAGTGGTTCTTTCACGGACACAGAAAGCTTGGACAGTTCCTATGAAACGTTCAGAGAAGAAAAAACTCAGGTTTTCAATCCTTCCAGCTACGTTCCCGGCGAATCCACGACATATGTTTCAGGCAATATTTTGAGCTTAACTTCCAATGATGATGCTTACATGAATTTCCGCAGCTATCCCAACTATGAAGTCAAATATCAAGAAAGCCTGGAAATTGGTATAACCACAAGCACGACGTACCAAGACAAAGTTTCAATGAGTTTCACTCCACAGGTAACGGCAGACTTTGCCGTAGTTGCAACGGCAGAAGTTCAAGGGTCAAGCACAAACTACCAGACCAAAGCACAACTAATAGTAGGCTCAGCAACCTACCAAGAACTGAAGTACAGAGTCAAAGATATCACTGACTGGTATCCATTCTGTGGGCTAAAACGTCTAAGGTTGGACGGAGGCACAAGCTATTCTGTCAAAATTCAATTCTGCACAAGCAATGTGGCTGGAACGGCCTACATAAGAAATGCCAGAATAATCATCATAAGCCTTCAATCCGAATATGCAGAAAGTGAGGGGCTTTCTACCACGAGTAGCACAAGCTGGCAAGACAAAACCACCTTATCATTCACTCCACCTATTGATGGAGACTACCTAATAGTTGGATCCGCAAACTATAGAGGCTCAAACACGAACTACTACACCAAGATCCAACTCATCCAAGACGACATGATCGTTCATGTAGACACCGTTGGCAGACCAGGGGCTGACACTACTGCAAGCTACTACACTTTTGGGGTCATGAGAAAGGTGAACCTTAACGCAAGCCAACACAATTTCAAAATTCAATATTGCGCTTCGGCACCACCAGCAATAGCGGGCATAAACTATGCACACCTACTCGCAATCAAACTAACCCAATTTGACAACAATTCCTACGCAGAAAGTGAGGCTGAATCCATCCCAGCTGCCAGCAACGCGTGGTATGATAAGGTTGCGAACACCTACACGGCTGACGCAAGCAGCTATCTGATGATTGGGTCGATCTCTTACAAGTCTGGTTCAACATCGTATTCAGTAGGCCTAGACTTTCAAACGGAATCTGTGTCAAGGCAGTCTCCGCTTGCAGAGCTCCGGGATGCAACAACGTATGAGTCAGCCTTCTTCATGACAAGCCAAACACTGGGCGCCGGAATCAAGACCGACAAGATAAGGTGGATGGGTGAAAGCACGAGTGCGAGAGTGAAGAGCGCGCGACTGATTTCATGCAAATTGCCCATATTGACGCAGACGGCTGAAGTTGAGTTTACTGGAAACTCGAACACTCAAAACTGGACGCAGCTTGAATGGACGATAGATTCTTCCTTCACAACGGCGGATGTGGCTACAACATTTCAGCTGTACAACTTTCAAACAAGTCAGTATCCATCAGGCGGAGACGGTTACATGTCGGACACGATAGGTTTGGCAGACATGACAAGGAACCAGACAATAACTTCAAGCCCAGCCGATTTCAGAGACTTTGGCGGAAACTGGAAAGTGAGAATAAGAGGAATCAAGGCAACTGATACGCAGTTTGAACTCAAGGCGGACTGGATCGAATTCAAACCAACGACATCCGATATCTACCGACTTGACATCAGCAACAGTTTTTCGATTGACTTGTCAACATATCCGTTGGGTTACATTCATGGCATCGAAATATCCATCAGATACAACGCAACAGAAAATGCAGAGAAATGGTTTTTGAAGGCATACAATTGGACAGCGTCAAGCTTCTCTGACGCAGGTTTTAACAACACTCAAGGGAACCAGCCAGTTCTTAACGCCTGGAATGATTACGCGATTAACGTAACTGACAGGTGGGCGAATTACGTAAGCAATAATGGCACAATACTCCTAAGATTCCTAGATGAAGGATTGAGCATGAATCAGACAGTTGCCGAAGTAGACTTCCTCGCAGTCAGGGCAATAATTGATGGGGCACGTTTTGACCTTAGAAACTCCAGTCCACTTACAACACACATTGTCGCTATATGGATAGCCAACTCGACGAATCATCAACGTTATGAGGCCAATTTGTTCATAAACTCAGGAGAAGCGGCAATTTATGTCCGTTCTGACCTAAAACTGCCGGCAGACGATTTTATCACAAAGGTTGTCACGGAAAGAGGAAACATTTCAGTTTTCCCATAAGACAAAACTTGTTAGTCACCCATTTTTTCTTTCAGATTCTTGATTGCGTCTTTTTGGTTCTTGGCTTCTATGAGCTGAATGTTGTACAATTCCGCCATCTTCTTACCATTTTCGCTCATCCTTGGGATCGCAATCAAGTAGGCGCTGTTTGGCGAAACGTCGAATATCTTAGCGAATAAGGCGATTACGGGCTGCTCTGAAACGCTGCTTTCGTTGGAAGTTGCCACATCGATCACCGTCACTTTTCGAGGAAATTCACCCTTACAAGCCACAATGTCAAACAGGTGATTCGCGCCAGATTTGCCCTTCAGAAAAGCTGGGCTTTCGACCTCAAACCCGCCTTCCGCAAGGAAGGCTTTTATCGGCGCAATCAAAACCCACCCCAGAGAAGCTTCCTGCTTCACTTCTTCCTTTAAACCGTAAGAATAGACATTCTTTATAATGGCATCTTCGAAAGTGAAAGTGGCGTGACAGTTCCTGCAAAAATGCGAGGCAACGGGAATGTCAAAACTCTTATCACAGTCCTTGCAGGTGCACCATACTCCGGCTTTTCTGTAATCAACATCGAGTTTCTTCAGTTCTTCATGGCACTTTGGACAGACAGATTTGCTCGCTTTGCGGAAGTTCTCTTCCACATCCATGTATCCGCACTTAACGTGTTCTATCAGGGAGCTTTTCTGAATGTCAAAGGACTTGCAGTACGGGCAACAATAGCGAACTGAAATATGCGGGGAATCGCATTTTGGACAATGGATGACTTTGTCATATAGTTTTGCGTCCAGCATTTCCGCCTCGTAGAGCTTGTTAAGAAAGGCTTCTGCTTTTGAGACGTCCCCTACAATCGCCTCAACTATCGGATAATGATAGCCAAGACTTGGGTCATAAACGGGCTCCAGATCCTTAATCTCGCCGCTCAGAAACCTATTTAAGAGAACCTGCGTGTCGCGGTCTTTATAGAGCTCTAGCCGTTCTACTTTGCTCGTTTCCAACATTGTTTTCCCAGGTCAATTACTATTCTCAAGCCAGTCTCTATTCGATTTTCGGTCATAACACTTGCTTCTAAACACGTTTTTGTCATCATTCCCTTTAAGCATTTCCAGAAAGGTTTTTTAGAATCTTCTTGAGCGGTTGAACCGGAGAGAGTGGTCGCAAGTGAGTTCGAACCCGAAACATGCCGTGCGGTGCCCGAAATGTGGTTTCTCTTTTGACATAACTTATGGTAGAGCGTTCGCTTGCTCCGGGTGTCTGTCGTCTGTGCGATGTGATATGGCGAAATGCACGAAATGTGGGCACGAATTTCCTTTGACATAGCGCCGAAAAGTCCGTTCTGTGAATACCTAAAAGCATGAATCATTTCTCCTGCTTGAACGTTGATCTGGTCTCAAACTTGCAGATTTCGCAGATCCTTCTTTCGGTAAAAGTGAAGACTCTTTTTAGGGTGGAATTTGGCACAATCGCTACCAATCGCATCATCCTAAACCATTCTTTCCGCCGCGAAAATAAAGACCTTAAGGCTTTCCGATAAAGAGTAAGAATCAATACTTACCGTTCACAGTCACGTTTTTTAATAAGAACATCCATAATCCAAGCACAACATAGACCGCAGAAAGGAATCAATTTCAGGTGAATTAGATGGCGACCCAACCGCCTTCGAAAGGCACAGTATTCCGTTGGACAACTCTAAAAGGATTTGTAGCACTGCTTCTATTCCTAATTGTAGCAACGTTAATCGAGTACGTCATTGTGCTCTACGCCATAAATCTGGGCGTCAAAGACGAAACGCCGCTTCAGGGAAGTTTCAAGTTTCCAGGAACTGACTGGAATGTAGCCTTGGCAATCAGCCCACTTTTCCATCTAGTTCCAATCGCGGTCATCATCGCGCTTGTGGCAAGCTGGGGATACCTAACAAGGCACATCGCCATCAAACCGCCAGAAACGCAGAAAGCAAGGCTTGGAGTCGCTGGTAAACGAGGAAAGGAACGGAAAATAAGAAGATTCTTCGGCAAAATTGGGCGTGCCTTGTCGAAGGTCAAAGGTTTTGCATATTTGGAAAGGAAAGCTCATTTTGCACGAGCAACCATACGAAGCGCCCTAATCGTGATAGTAGTGTTTTCTCTCTTCGTCTTGGCAATATCTCTTCTTGCCTATCCCCAACTATTATACCAGACGATAATTGGCGCATACCGGAATAACCCGTTGCTCCTTGGGTTTGTCAAGAGTACAGGAAACGCCTTGTCTCCTTTAGGCTCAGTTTTCTCATCAATAAACAACGCCTTAGTGGCAGCTTCGCCTAGCTTCAGAGGCTTCGTCCTAGGCATTGCAGGTGCTTTCGAGCCTTTGACTGGATTGGATAATGCTGAAAAATATCTGGTTTTTCAGAATGCTGCCACATGGATTTCTGCTGTCATAGTTCTGCTCTATGGTGAGTTTGGACGGAAGAGTTATCGGCAGAGGAAGAAATAGGAGCTTTGAGGCTTCCAGATGGCCGATCGCCCCAGATTTGGTACCGCAGGGGTTCCTGCATCGTTCAGACTGATGAATGTGGCTTTGTCTGATGTTCCAATGCTTTTGCGCAAGCAGGGGCTTGATGCCTTCGAATATGAAGCCATCTATTGGGGTGGAAAGCCGCAGATAAAGAAGGAGGATGCTGAAAACTTTGGTTTGAAGGCTAACGAAAATGACGTTTGGCTTAGTCTTCACGGCTCCTATTTCATAAATCTAAGCGGCGACAAAAAGACAGTAGAAGCAAGCAAGAAACGTCTGATCGCCTGTGCTGCAGCTGCGCAATGGATGAATGCGTACGTTGTAGTTTTTCACCCAGGATTCTATGGGAAGAAACCCCGCGAGCTAGCTTTCAGAAACTGCGTGGAATCCTTGAAAGACATTGTTGGAACCATGAGAAACACGGGGATAACGAATGTCAAGATCGGCCCTGAAACCATGGGAAAAACTTCCCAGCTTGGAAGCCTGAATGAAGTTGTGAGCATATGCGAGGAAGTCGAACAGACTCAGCTTGTGATCGACTGGTCACATTTGCATGCAAGAGACATGGGTCGCTTCAGAACGATGGAGGATTTTCGCAAGGTCGTAGTGGAAGTTGAAAATAGACTTGGCACAGATGCAGCCAAAGATATGCATTGCCACTTCACCAAGATTGAATTCACGGATAAAGGCGAGCGACGCCATCACACGTTGGAAGAAGAAAGGTACGGACCAGATTTCCCGATGCTGGCTAAAGTCATAGCTGAATTCAAACTGAGACCCGTCATCATAAGCGAAAGCCCTTTGCTAGATGTAGATGCGATGAAGATGCGCGACACTCTTCAAAGTCTGATCTAATGCGATACGTTTTTTATTCAGACCAATAGTGCTGTCTGATGGGTACATGTTTTGGTTCGACTGAAAGGATTTCGAAAGCTAACGCCAGTTGATGAAGCCTTAAACAAGTTCTTGGGCGCGATTAAGATTGGAAAACTGAAGACTGCTTCTGTTCCCTTGGACCAAGCTCTAAATCGCGTCTTGGCAGAACCCATTGAGGCGAATGACGATGTGCCGAGATTTGACAGATCTGCAGTTGACGGCTATGCAGTCAGAGCCAAGGATACTGTCTGTGCTTCGCAGTTCAAGCCAGGAATCATGATCTTGAGCAACGAAAACGAAATCGAGGAGAATCAGGCAAAGCAAGTATGGACGGGAGCCCCAATTCCGAAAGGGGCAGATGCCGTAATAATGCTTGAGAACACCAAACGAGTTGAAGAAGGAATTGAGGTTTGGGCTTCTCTAGCTCTAGGCGAGAACGTTTCTAGAAGGGGTGAAGATATAAAGAAAGGAGAAATCGCTGTGGATGCGGGCGTTAGGCTTAAGCCTCAGCATCTAGGACTGATAGCCGCCTTAGGAACGGCTAGGGTCAAGGTTTTTGAAAAGCCAAGAATCGCGATATTGACCACGGGAAACGAACTCGCAGAAATAGGCAGCAAGCGGCAAGAGAACCAGATTTTTGACGCTAATAAACATGTGGTTTCAGCGCTGTGTCGAGAATTAGGTGCTGAACCATTGGATCTTGGGATTGCAGAAGACAATCTTGAAGAAATCGTTGAGAAGCTGAGAGCTGGCCTCGTGGCCGATGCGATAATAACTACTGGTGGGACAAGTGTGGGCGCTTCAGACCTTGTGCCCGAAGCCGTCAACAGAATTGGTAAGCCAGGCGTTCTCGTTCACGGTGTGGCCATGCGTCCAGCCATGCCGACCGCCTTGGCAGTTGCAGATGGGAAGCCTGCGGTGATTCTCTCAGGCAATCCTGTTGCGGCAATGATCGCTTTCGAGGTTTTCGCTAGGCCATTGATCTGTAGAATGCTTGGACTAAAAAAGGAGGAGCCTAGACCCACGTTGAAAGCAATCATTACGAGACGAGTTAATACGATTCTCGGAAGAAGAACCTTCGTTCGTGTCCGCGTTCACAAGAAAGACGAAAATTTTCTAGCCGATCCAATGAGCGCTAAGGGTTCAGGCATGATCACGACGATGACCAGATCTAATGGTTATGTCGTTGCTCCTGAGAACCGAGAGGGTCTTGAAGAAGGAGAAGCTGTAACTGTGCATGTATTTGGCAGCATAGAAGGGTTTGGTAAAGATGTTTGGGAAACTAATGTCTCTTGACGAGGCCAAAAAAACTATCCAGCAACATTTTTCTCCAAAGCCTTCAAGCGCCGATGAAGCCAAATTACTAGAAGCATACAATCGGATTCTAGCAGAAGACGTCATCGCAACGCTTGACATTCCACCTTTTAACCGTTCCACCGTCGACGGCTATGCTGTGAAAGCAGAGGACACCTTTGGGGCTGAAGAGAACAAACCTAAAAGACTGAGGATCTGCGGAACAGTGAATGTTGGAGAACCTCCAGAAATTGCAGTTAGGTGTGGCTCAGGGGCTGAAATAGTCACTGGCGCTCCACTACCTGAAGGGGCAGACGCTGTGGTCATGCTTGAACATACCGAGCGAGAGGCTGATTATCTTCAGGTTTACAGTGCCGTGGTGAAAGACGAAAACATTATGCGAGCAGGCTCAGACATCAAGAAAGGCGAAACTGTTCTGAAAGCAGGGCAATCGTTGGGCTCAAAGGAGATTGGCGTTCTAGCAGCGATAGGGTGGGCAAAAGTCAAAGTCTATGCCGTCCCACGTGTAGCGATTCTTTCAACAGGTGCGGAAGTCACCGAACCAGGCAAGAGGCTTCAGATAGGAAAAGTCTACGACATAAACGCCTACGGCTTGAGCGCATCCGTCGCAGAAAGCGGCGGAAAACCGATCTACCTGGGCGTTTTCCCAGATGATATGACAGAAATCGAGAAAGCGCTTAAGAAGGCGTTAGTTTCGGCTGATTTGGTTGTAACTTCGGGTGGGGTTTCAGTCGGCCCGAAAGACTTGATGCCAAGGGTTCTGAATTCACTCGGGAAACCCGGTGTAATAGTGTGTGGTATTGCGATTAAGCCTGGAAAACCAGCAACCGTAGCGTTAGTGGATAGGAAGTTGGTTTTTTCGCTTCCTGGTCATCCGACCTCAGCACTGTTGACCTTTTATTTGCTTGCCCGTCCGGCAATTCAAAGCATGGCTGGGAGAAAAACTGGCAAATCCTTGGAAGTGAAGGCGTTTGCAGGTATGAGAATGTTTTCGGCGAAGGGAAGACGAACATTCGTCATGGTCGAGCTGAAGCGTGACAAGTCGAACAGATTGGTTGCTGAGCCAGTTGGCACAGGACAGTCTGGGGCAATAACCACTCTTGCCAAGGCTAATGGTTTTGTTGAAATACCTGAAAACCAGCAGTTTGTTGATGAGGATGAAGAGGTCACAGTGAAGCTTTTTGAAAACTGTACAATATAGATTGCAGAGTTTGAGGTTTTAGCCTTCTAGACTCCTTCTTTTGGTGGCTGAGTATGCAGTGAATATCCATGTTAGGATAAGGTAGACCATAATGCTTGCGGCTAAAAGATAGTCTTTTGGAAGATAGTAGTAGAGCATATAGACTGAGAACGTTGTGGCTACGAAGAACAATACTACAATAAACCAGATTGCCCAATTTCTTTTCCTGAACATTCCATAGGCTACCACAAGGCTGAAGATGCCAATTATCCCTATTTGCGGCGGAAAACCAGTTAGCGGCAACAAGGCAAGAAAGATTATGCCGACGGCTGCGTAGAAAATGAAAGTCGCGAACATTCCTTTGTCTTCCATGCCTAGCCTAGATCCAAGGGACATTTTCTATCCGCCATTAGAGTAGATGCATTGACAGCAATGTTAATAAATCTAATGTTTAAAAGCCTTTATCGTTCCATACCTAAAGACCATGAAACCAAGCGTCTCGTAAAGTCCAATGGCTGTCCTGTTCTCCTTCAGCACCCCAAACCTGAAAGCGTTTTCGCCACTAGCTTTCAATTGCACCACTTGGAATTTCGTTGCTTAAAATATAAAAGCGAAATTTCTGCTATTATTCATTGAGCGTCAACGGTGCGATATTTTGCCATTCGCTCCATTTCATCTGGGTCCAGCGCTTCTCTTAGGTTTAGCCTTGTCTTTTGCCTTTGATTTGCCAACACTTTTGATTGCAAGCACAATACCAGACTTAGAACCACTTGCCGCTCTTTACCTTCACATTTCAGGATATCCTCTTCACGGCTTTTTCCATTCCTATATGGGGTCATCAATCCGCGTTGTTCTTACTACTCTGATTGCCTATTCTCTCAGGGACGTGTTCAGCTCCATCATGATAGCCTTTCAGGTTCGTTCCAAGAAACCTTCATTTGACAAGATATTGTTCACATCTTTTCTAGGCGTGTATTCTCATGTTTTCCTGGACTCTTTTCTCTATAGTGAAATGATGCCGTTCTATCCCTTGCAGGGCAACCCCTTGATTGATGCATTGTCTGCTTATGGTAGTTACCGCGTAATCTACGGGCTTTGCGGCGTGGCTTTCCTACTAGCCATAGTAGTATACGTTTGCAGGCCCGTCAAAGAGGCCAAAACTTAACTCTGACGTTCGCCCAATAGTATTTTCTGGGCGTCTCGGGTGGCAGAAACCGCGGTTCTTTACGTTAAGTCGGAAAAGGTAGCCCATATTGAATATTCTATGCCTCATCATGACCATTATTGTGATGCCGGATACAGAGCCACGAGTACCGACCTGATTTTGAACGAAGAAGATCGAAAAGCCATCGAACTGCTAGAGAAAGCAGGATTGAGATTCACTGTAGTTGATCTTGGTTTGGCAATGGCGCGCATCAGGGCCAAAATGGAAGGTGTCAACGCGACACCTACATTGATCTATAAAGGGCAAAAGATGAGGGGGTCTGCACCAGATTGCAGCAATGCTTGAAAAAGTTGCAGGCCTTCAGCAGAAGTAGCTCCGAGTTTCTCAGAAGTAAGCGAAAGAGTTTAGAGCAATACTTGAATAAAGCAGACTGAAAGAGGAGTAGAAGTTGAGCCATAGCGAACTTCTCACGTCGCAGTCAAACGTTTTCAGCGGTTTCCAGAAACAGTTCAAAGAAGCAGACTACATAGTTTTGGGCGTCCCTTTCGATGTGACAAGCACTTACCGTACTGGCGCGCGGTTTGGACCGACTGGAATTCGTCAGGCTTCGCTGAACATAGAGACCTTCAGTTTCCGAACAGGACTGGACGTTGAAGATCTGGAGTTGCATGATCTGGGCGATTTACACGTTTTCACTGACACAAAGAAAACTCTGGAAGCTCTTCAGCTTGTAATCAAAGACATCGTAGGGGCTGACAAGACTCCGATAACGATCGGCGGAGAGCACACGATCACCCTAGGCATTACGAAGGGCTTAGGGACTAAAGCTTCGAAAACGGCGATAGTCAGCTTTGACGCTCACCTTGACCTACGCAACGAGTTTCTAGGTTTGAAGCTTTCGCACACGACCTTCATGCGGAGAATAAACGAGGAAGTCAAACCTGCAAGAATCATCGAGGTTGGCACTAGAGCCGTGTGCAAGGAAGAGCTTGAATGTGCGAAGAAAGCGGGGATAGACTTCTTCACCACACGGCAGATCAGAAAAGAAGGAAGTCAAGAGATCGCAAAACAGCTTCAGAAGAAGCTCGCAAAATACAAGAACGTCTATCTGTCAATAGACATGGACATTCTTGACCCAGCCTACGTTCCAGCCGTGCAAAATCCGGAACCAGACGGGCTTGAGATGCATGCTCTTCTCGACATCTTAGAGGGCGTATGCGACGAGCGAGTGATCGGCTTTGACGTTCTGGAAATCGCACCGAACTATGACCAAGGAGTTTCCGCCATTCAAGCGGCAAAGGTCATCTTTGAAGTGTTGTGTTGTTTGGAGAAAAGCCGCAAACCAAAGAGTCACTGATTTTCGCTTTAGCCTTCTTTGATGAGTTTTGCGATGAAGAATCCGTTGCACTGGTGCATATGCGGATAGAGCCTTTGGCATTTGTCCAGTCCTCTCAAACCGGGCACGCCTATTTTTGGCGTTGTTTCAATCAATGAAAATTCGGGATGGCGCTTCAGGAATCGTTCAATTTGCATCTCATTCTCTTCAACCGTAATGCTGCACGTAGAATAAACTAGTGTTCCGCCAGCTTTGGCGTTTCCTGCACAACTGTCTAGCATTTGCGTTTGAACATCTGCCATCCTGTCAATGGAACGGGGCGTGAGCCTCCATTTAGCTGAGGGCAACCTTCCGAAGGTGCCCGTGCTTGTACAAGACGGGTCTAAAACGACTAAGTCAGCCTCTATGGAGAAGGGGAGCAAGTTTCGAACATCAGCAATCAGCGGTTCGGCAATCTCGACACCCATGCGGGCAATCTCGCTTTTCCACACGTTCATTCTGCGTCTCGAATAATCTATGGAGTATATTGATCCCTGGTTTCGCATCAGTTGGGCCAGATAAGTAGTTTTGGCTCCAGGCGCAGCACAAACATCCAAGACAGTCATTCCTTGCTTGGGGTTTGCGGCTTCGGCGGCGAAACAGCTTGCCTTATCCTGAACGTAGAATAGGCCCTCTCGAAAGCTTGCTGTTTTGGCTAAGGTCGTTCTTGATTTGGTGACTTGGTATGCGTAGCTTAGCTGTTCAACCTTCTCTACCTTGATATCTTCGTCTTCAAGCTTCGAGAGAATCGTGTTTTCATCAGCTTTGAGAGTATTCAGTCTTACGTACGTTGGCGGTGCTTGCCTGTCTGCTTCTAGCATGGTTATGGTTTCGTTTCTGCCAAATAGGTTGAAGCAATACTTCACAAACCATATTGGATGAAAAGCCAAGAGCCCGATTCTTTCTTCGTCACCAGTTTTCTCCAATACTATTGAGGGTTTCTGCGTTAGCAACGCTCCAAGGATTGGTTCTACTTCTTGCAGAGTCTTCCAGCCTAAAATAGAACGTGCCATCTTGGCTATATTTTCAGCTTCTTTAACGTCAATCGTAGACCAGTTTTTCGCTAGGCGAGTCTGATACGTGTAGAGTCGCAGAAACGCTTGCACGCCAAGGCTAAATTCACCTATCTCTCTTGATTTTAGAGCAATGTTGATAAACTTGTCTATGAAGTTCTGGCGTCTAACAGTCTCACAAACCAAGAGATGAGCAAACCGAATGGCATCAGCATCACCTATGCCAAGTTGCTTAACCGTTCTTGCCAAGGCTAGACGCTCGCTCAGTCTTTGCATTTCCATCCAGCTCAGGGTTTCAATCGCAAGTGTCCAAGCGTTCTTAAGCAAACTTCGCACACGCCAATAATCAATCATAGGAACGGAAGATAAGATTAAAGTTGCCTTTCAAACCGCTCCGCATACGTGTATAAGATCTGTCTGGAACAAGGAATAAATAGGATGAAGACATATTGAACAAGCTTGGTGTTACCAATGGGGTATTTAGAAACACACCTCTAAGAATGTTATAAAACGTAGAGCACCCCCTGAGAACCCCGTGAACGTTTTAGCGAATAAGAAGAAGGAAAGAGAGCTTTCAGACGCAGACCACCGAGTCCTAGGGAAGCAGTTGGACTTGTTTTCCATAAGCGAAGACGTAGGCGTGGGCTTGGTTCTTTGGCATCCTAAGGGCGCATTGATTCGCAATCTGATCAGAGATTTCTGGGAGCGTGAGCATATGAAGAATGGGTATCAGCTGGTTTGCACGCCGCACATAGCCCGAGAGGAACTGTGGAAGGTCTCGGGACACTTGGACTACTATAAGGAGAACATGTACCTTTTCAATAAAGATGGAGAAGGCTACGTCGTAAAACCTATGAATTGCCCCATGCATATTCAAATTTACAAGGCTCAGCCCAGAAGCTACAAAGACCTACCAATGAGATATGCTGAATGGGGCACAGTCTACAGATACGAACGCTCAGGAACGCTACATGGGCTGATGCGAGTCAGAGGCTTAACACAAGACGACGCCCACATATTCTGTACAGCCAAACAAGTCGCAGACGAAATACTTAACCTGCTAGACTTCACAAGACACATTCTAGAGAAATTCGGCTTCAGAGAATACCAAGTCTACCTTTCAACAAGAGATCCAGAACAGCCAGAAAAATACATGGGCTCAAAACAAGACTGGCAACTAGCGCAAACCGCCCTAGCAAAAGCTCTAAAGAAAAAGCGAATCCCATACAAAGAAATGCCAGGCGAAGCCGTGTTCTATGGACCCAAAATCGACCTGAACATCATTGATGCGGCAGGCAGACAGTGGCAATGCACAACTATTCAATTCGACTTCAACCTTCCCAAACGCTTCAACCTCACCCACATGGGCGCAGACGGAAAAGAACACGAAGTGATCATGATTCACCGAGCCTTGCTCGGATCCATTGAACGCTTCTTCGCCATTCTTGTCGAACACTGCGAGGGAAACTTTCCAGCATGGCTCGCGCCCACACAAGTAGCCGTCTTGCCAATCAGCAACGACTCTATTCAGTATGCTGAAGAGGTTAATAAAAAACTGCTTTCTCAAGGAATAAGATCAGAAATCGACCTCAGCCCATCAACAATAAGCTACAAGATCAGACAGGCAGAGACTCAGAAGATTCTTTACATGGCAATCTGCGGCAAACGCGAAGCCAAACTGAAAAAAGTATCCGTCAGAAAACACAGGTCAGGAAACATAGGCTTGCTGACGATTCGAGAATTTGTCAAAAACATCAAAGAAGAAAACGAATAATAGCATGACTTTGGCTCTCTGACAACAGACCTAACTCCATCCTTTCTCTATTGACCTTGTGTCACATGCCTCATTCTAGCCGGCCATCGGAAAGAACACTTAAAATGAACATCAACAGCGGATTCAAACTATATGTAGGGGGTAGGGTCTGCTCCGAGAGCCCCGCTTCCCCCGATACTCCTCAAAAGGAAACGCCCGAGTGACCTATATATAGGAGGGTCGAAGCTTCGCAGGGCAACTCAGAGCCTCTAGTAAGAGATTTTAACCTAGCCCATCCATAAAGCTGGTTAGGGTTAAGAAGCCAAAATGGCACAGCAACGCTTGGACCAGTCATTCCCTAAACCAGAAACAAAGCCTTCAAAAACTAAAGAAGAGGAAGCCCTGCCCATTACTGAAACGGCAACGACCGTAAAGAGAAAGCGAGATTTTCCGCCCTTTGCTCCTGAAAACCTGCCGCCTTCCTATTTCGTTTCAGCCACGTATGATGGGCAAGCCAGAAAAGCCCTGATCAAACTCTACGAGCCAGCTTCAGGCCAAATCTACTTCTGGCTAGACAACACCGGACACAAGCCATACTGCCTAACCAACCTCTCTCAATACGAACTCGAAAAAATGGATCAGGTTACTCACCATCCAGGCTTTGACCACTTCGAAATAGTTGAAAAGCTTGACCCGTTACTCAACAAGAACGTGAAAGTAACAGAAATCGTCACCAACGACCCTCTAGCGATTGGAGGCCGACCAACAGGCTGCATCAGAGACATAATCCCAGAAGACTATCCAAAAGTCGCAGAAACCCCAATCGCCCCAAAAGACATCAAAGTCTGGGAATCAAAAATAAAATACTACCAATCCTACATCTACGACAGAAACCTCCTGCCCGGAATGATTTACGAAGTCAAAAACAACAACCTCGTCCAAAAGAAACTCGACGAAGCCGAGAAAACGGTTGCACAGATCAGCAGCATCTTCAAAGAAGCAACCGCTGAAGAGCTAGAGTACATTGAAGAATGGGCTCGATTACTGGATTATCCAGCCCCAAAGTTTCGCCGCGTAGCCATTGACATAGAAGTCCTAGCTCCCGTCCCAACAAGAGTGCCCAACCCAGAAGAAGCAGCCTACCCAGTAGTCTGCGTCTCACTCTACAGCTCAGACGGACTACGAAAAGTCCTGCTCCTAAAGCGGAAAGAAGTACGCGAAGGCCCAGAACATCTTCCAGCCGAAATAACTCTTCAGGAATTTGACACTGAAGACAAACTCATAAGAGCAGTCTTCGAGGCTTTATGGACCTATCCGTTCGTGATAACCTTTAACGGCGACGACTTCGACCTCCGTTACCTATTCCATAGAGCACAGAATCTCGGCTTCAGAAGAAGTGAAGTTCCAATAGAAGTTGGCAGACGCGTCTGTCTGCTGAGATACGGCGTACACATCGACTTATACAAGTTCTTCTTTAACCGCTCAATCCAGATCTACGCCTTCAACAACCGATACAGAGATGTAACGCTGGATGATGTGGGTCGCGCTCTAATTGGATTAGAGAAGATAAGGTTGGGCAAAGGTTTCAGCGATCTGTCCTACACGGAACTGGCCAAATACTGTTTCAGAGACGCGGAAATTGCTTTCAAGCTCACAGACTTCGAAGACGAACTAACCATGAAGCTTATCCTCGTTCTAGCAAGAATTAGCAGCATGCCAATGGAAGACGTTAGTCGCCAAGGTGTTTCTCGTTGGATTAGAAACTTCATGCACCGCGAACACCGTAAGAGAAACATGCTGATTCCAAACAGCCAAGACATCCTAGCCACGAAAGGCAAAACAGCCACCAAAGCCATAATCAAAGGAAAAAAATACAAAGGAGCCATAGTCGTCGAACCAACTCCAGGCGTGCATTTCAACGTTGCAGTCATGGATTTTCCAAGCCTATACCCGTCAATAATAAAAGTATGGAACCTCGGATACCAATCAATGCTATGCCTGCATCCAGAATGCCGAAGCAACCTCATTCCAGACACACCACACTGGGTATGCACCAAAAAACGAGCCCTAGAAAGCCTTCTAATCGGTTCACTCAGAGATCTCCGAGTGCAATGGTACAAACCAAAATCAAAAGACAAAACCCTGACACCGGAACAAAGAAGCTGGTACAACATAACTCAAGGGGCCCTCAAAGTAATTCTGAACGCGAGCTACGGAGTATTCGGCGCAGACAGCTTCGACCTCTACTGCCCACCCGTTGCAGAAGCAACTGCAGCAATCGGAAGACACTCCATAACAAGAATACTCAACAAAGCTGAACAACTGAAAATCCAAGTGTTGTACGGCGACACCGACAGCCTCTTTCTGAAGAATCCCACAAGAGAACAAACCGAGGAATTGGCTCACTGGACAGAACACGAGTTGAAAATGGGCCTAGATGTGGACAAGGTTTACAGATATGCAGTCTTTAGCTCACGGAAAAAGAACTACCTCGGAGTCCTAGATGATGGAACAGTTGACGTTAAAGGGTTGACTGGCAAAAAAAGACACATTCCAGTTTTCATTAAGAAAGCCTTCGACCGAATGAAACAACGTCTCGCAACGGTCAAAAACCCAGCCGAATTCGAAAATGCCAAGAAAGACATAGGCGAAATCGTCCGCGACTGCTACATGCGACTCAAAAGACGAGAATGGGAAAACATGAGCGACCTAGCATTCAACGTGACTCTCGGCGAAGAACTGGCACATTACACCAAGACAACTCCACAACACGTTAAAGCCGCAAGAATGCTAGAAAAAAACGGAACCGAACTCAAGGCAGGCGACCGCATAAGCTTCGTCAAAATCACCAAGGAACCACACGTGAAACCCGTCGAATTGGCAACGAAAAACGAGATCGACGTTGACAAGTACATAGCCTATCTGCAATCAACGTTTGACCAAGTTTTAGACGCGCTGGGCTTGGACTTTGAAGAAATAATAGGGTTGACAAAACTGGAGAGATTCCTTGGCTAAGTGCCTTCTGCCAGAACTTTGAGCCCGCGAGATTTTAGAGGTTCGATAATGCGATGCCGTGTAAGCATATTGAGCAAGATATACCCTATCAATCCAACGGTGACTAAGCTACTGATTGAAAGACTCAGGACGAAAGCACTCCATACAGGCAATGATAAACCAAGCATATTGGGCACCTGTTGCAGGATAATCGGGTTGCCCTGCGTAAACAGATAGTACAGATATAGACCTATTGGAACACCCACCATCAGACCTCCTGAAACACACGCAACTACTCGCTGTCTTCTCAACATGAAAATCACTAAAGCAGCAGCAAGATTCACAATAGGACCCACGACGACATCCGCAGGATCAAGCCAATAATACGCATTGCTAAAACAACCGATTGAGACGCCCGCGACTAGTGGCCAACCAAACAATGCCGAGAGGGGAATCAGACAATCTGCGAGCCGCAACTGAATAGGTCCATATGTTATAGGTCCACCCATCGAAGTCTGAACAATATTGATCACGGCATACAAGCTTGCAGAAACCGCTGTCAAAGCTATGTCTCTACTGTCAATTCTCACTCGTTCACCTCCTACTCCGGGGTTTGTTACGGCGGAACGGGTGGAGGCCCACTCACCCGCCAAACAGTTCTAAGCACACAAGTTCAAACTATTAAATCTTGCCCGAAGATCACTTACCAACAGCGGTAGCTTCGCTTTCTTTCTGCTTAGCAGGTTCAGGTTGTGTAACCGTAGCCACAGCAGGTTCTGTCTTCTCAGCTTCTACCTCAACACTCACATCTTCCACTGGGCTAAGTTGCCCCTGAGAACCCAGCAAGTCCTGAGGCGGAGGAGGCGTATTCAAAATTGTTGAAAGAAGGTACATGGCTGTGAACGCATGCTGATAGACTCTCGCGAGAATATAGGGCACTTTTCTCTCTGGATCAACCTCCAGCATCCTGCGCATATCCTCATCCTTGCCTGTCAAAGTGGCAGTGCCTTCAATCTCAAATCTTACAATGCTCGGCTTAGCAGTCAAAAGCATGGCAAAACCCACAACGACCATCTGGCTCTTACGTTCCTTTTCTTCCAGCTTCGCCTTCACGTTGAAATTCACAGGTTCAGCACTACCTCTAACATCTAGTTTCGAACCTAGCAAACTAGTAATCTCTATCTTAACTGAAACGTTAGGAACATGCAAAGGCGGGCAAATAGCTGATTCCCCACATTAGCAAGGCACTTGATGAAGCTAGCTGGCTAACCTCCGTAGCTAAGCCTCAACCTAAACCTATTTTTGCCTTTTGTGTGTAGCATAATGCGACACGCACTATACAAAGGCTGCGAAACTGAAAAAGGCTATTTTTTTACAGCTTTGAAGACGGTGTGATGCCTAAACAAGGTGCTTGAGAGAATCCTTTCAAATATCTTTCCAGTTCTTGAGAGAAAAATGCTGTAAAACATCTTTGGACTCGTATACAAAGACTAGACAGTCGCAACTTCCCGAACTTGTAAGGCTTTTCGGTCAAACAGTTTGAACAGATTGACAGTTTTCTCAAAATGTGGAGTCACTCTAAACCTTGCATATTCTCTAACATGATCGGGACTTTGGAACGGCTTTTCAGAAATCTTCTTCATTCTGTAACCAATCCACAAAATTATTGTCTGGGGAAGACTGAGCGAGGGAATCGAGATTATGGCTGCTCCTCCATTGGTCAAGACTCGCCCGATTTCGATGATTGCTTCCTCTGGATCTTGCAGATGCTCCAGCACTTCCGTGCAAATAGCCAAGTCGAATGTACTATCCTTGAGTGGTTTGTGTGAACCGCTTGCGCATATCAAAGTTGCATCAGACAGGTTATGCCGAACTTTTCTCAAGACGCTAAGTTAATGTCAATTCCAACGTAGTTGACTAGACGTTTATGAAAGAAGTACGGGTTTTCTCCACATCCTACGTCTAGAGTACTTCTTGCACATGGACTGGTTTTGGTCATGAGGAGCGTTGGCTTGTAGTATGGTTTCTCTGCTACTCTCTTCGCGTCCTCCATCAGCATTACACATCTCTATCTACATTGATAACCTTTGAATAATTAAGGCAAGGGAAGTTGAAGCCGCCACTAAAAACGATATTATCAAGACCACTTTACGTTCAGTCATAGGTCGATGGTACACAATAAGCGTGAACAAGCTCCGCCTGTGGTCCGAATACAGTCTCTTTCCATCGAAAGAAGCATGCGCCTTGGTCTTGTAGAAGAAAAACGTCAACAGGATCAAAGCCGAGTTAAAAATGTACGGCAGGAGCGATATTACCAGATCAAACTTCAAGTCCGAAATAATCGCAAATGCAGCCAACGTCATTCCAATGGCGAAAGACCCCGTGTTGCCTACGAAAATCCTGCCCCTAAAGTTCAGAAAGGCAAGGACAAGCCATATCGCTAAAGGTCCAAATAGGAGAACTGCTTTCGATCCAGAAATTGTCATCAATCCCACCATGACTATTGCTGGGCATATTGTTTCTAGACCATTCAGTCCGCCAAGCTGGTTTACCGTGTTGGTGACTATAGTTACAAGCAACGGAATGATCAGGAAATAGTAGTAAACTCCGAAGTTTATGGTTCCAAAAATGGGAATTGATATGGAGGGGCGCAGTTGAAGTATGTATGCAAAGGAGACAAGAGGTATAGCAGCTATCAGCGGAAGAAATGCCTTATGCCGCCACTTGAGATCAATCCAGTCATCGAGCAACCCCAAAAAACCGCCGAACAATGCGCAGACGGCCAATGTCAAGGGTGCTGAGACAGCATTTGAAGTGTTTAGCGATTCATGAAAGTATATGATAAACAGGTAAACGGCACTAACCAATACGTAGAAGACGCCTAAACCATTTGGAACTAGGCGCTTGTTTGGCTTATGCAGGTCAGGAACTTTCGGAAACAATGCCCTTCTCCTGTCAATGGCTTGAAGAGTCGTATGTTGCCCAGTCTATTTCGTAGAGACAAACGAGCGGAACTAAGCCGCCATAGTAGCTTCTAGCGTCGTCGGGGCTGAGATCTACTCCGGCAAAATAAGCTTGTTTGAAGTATGTAGGCGCCTCACCTGCGTCAGGATCTGAACCACTCAACCAGTTAGTTATCCACTGATGCTTTGCATACCACATCAGTTTGTAGATTGTAGAGTTCTTTCCAAAATCGTTCCATGCCCATTTGTTTGTCGTATTGTCGTATTTGCCAAACGTCTTTTCATCGACCCATGATGAATTCGCATCCAACAGACCGCTGTCGATGAATCTTTGTTCTGCCTGTCCAGAGATCTTCGCCATCCACATCCATTTTCCTTCGTCGCCATAGCCAACCCAGTTTCCAGCGCTATATTCAGCGGTCGTGAAAACAAGGACGTATTTCGCGTTATACGACTTCAGCATTTTTAGCGCTTGCGTCTCATTAGCCATGAACGTGAACCCTATGTTCTCTATTGAAGTCGAATTTATTGTAGCGTTGTCTGCCAAGGACGTAACGTTGCCAAGGATTGACAGCCAGTACCCATAGTCCCACCAACTGGATACCACGATATGCGAGTCTTGGAAGTCATTCAGGTATTTCAACACGTCGAACCATTCTTTCACAGGTCTTTCTGGCGCAATCGGAAGGCTGCCTGCTGTGATAGTGACAGGGGCATAAGCCTGCTTGATCACCTTTGGAATGCCTCCTGACTGCGGTGAAATCGCGAAGCTTGTCATAAGGATGAGAAATATCAAGAAGACAGCAACTCCGCTGTATTCTTTTCCAACGTGCTCCAAATGAAACTTCCTTTTCGTAGTCATTCGAGGCGATTCCCTTAGCATGGTTACAAAGGGCTTCAACATTCCAACTATACCAACTGCTGCTAAGAGCCCGAAGGCAGGAGCCAGAATTATAAGCAAACGAACCATGGAAGAAGCGAAGTAGAGGGTCGTCAATCCGAAAAGCAGCAAGAACAGGTTTTTGTTGTTAGGATTTCTTGCGACAAAGTACAAACCGAGTACAAAGAAGAGAACCCCCACTCCAAGATCATAATATATTGAACCCCAAGACGATATTCTGTGCTCTGCAACAGATTCCACAAGAGGCGTACCTTCTCGTATGAACGGATCCAGAACGGATAGGAACTTTCCGGCGATACTATGCATGTAGCCAAGTGCCCAAATAGCGGTGAAACTACTGGCTAGCACGGTCAGGAACGTTGCCACGAACAGAAGCTTGTTTCTAAGCGCAGTTAGGTTGCGGAGAATCTCGCTTAAGCAAAGCAGCACGAATAAGCCTGCAACGGGTAAGACGGCATAGCTCGTCAGATATGATGTGGAGATGTCTGGATTGACCATGGATATTGATATCCCTAAGCCGAACGTTAAGCTGAACACTAGGAGAAGGCGTTGCGTGTATCGCTTCAGCAAAAGCAAAACGAAAACGAAAAGCGTTGTTAAGCCTACCAGATAGTATGCTGCACCCCAACCCATGATGAAGTACGCCAATGCTCCTGCAGAACCGATGGAATACTTCACTGCCGAACCGATTGGTCTTTCCTCTTCGATGGCTCTTAGGAACAGAAAACTGAATAGCAGTAGAGAAAACACCCCTACTGTCTCAGTGTCAAAGAAGCCAAGAGAGGTTCTTTGGATAAAGGATGGGTTTAAGGCTAGGAAAAGAGCAGCAAGCATCCCCACAGTCTTTCCGCCGATGTCTTTTCCGAGGAAGTAAAGGATTAGGACAGCAAGCATCCCAAGCACGGTTGGGACGATGGAGCAGAAGCTCATCAGGTCAATGTTGACACCTAAAGCTGAAACGATGTCGTAGAAGACTGCTGCCGTTAGGGGTAAGGATGACAAAGAGGAACCCATGTTTATTCCGCTAGGATACCAGCGTTGGTAGTCACGCCACTGTGTGGGCCAATAGGGCGAAATCAAGCCATGCTGCACCATGTAGTTTGTAAGACTATATTGATAGTAAGGGTCAAATTCTGAAAGGTGCATCGCGCCTGTTTCTATCTCCCAACGGAGCGGAAGTATGCGGATAGTAAACGCGATGAATAGAATGAGTAGTAATATTGAAAGCGTCAAAATCGAGTCATGACTTATCTTGATTCGTAGTTTTCCGATATTTTTCAACCCACCTACGAGGCTCTCTTTTGACAGGATCTTTGGAAGCTTCATCTGGGTTTCATCTCTCCTAGTGAGATTACTAAGCTGTTTTATTATCCTTACGGTCAACTGAGGGCTCAAAGGACTTACGTCATCCATTTATATCTTTCCAAAACTCAGAGAAAAATCCAGAATATCCTATTCAAGGCTGTTCTTTTGTTAAGGCGTTGTTTTTCTCTTATATCCATACTTTTCAGGGTCGTACAACGGAAATGCTGCTATCTTTGCTTTCGCGGGTTTGTCACGTATTTTCACATTCACCACGTTTCCTTCTTGGGCTTGGGATAGCTCCACATAGCCCATTCCTATGCCTTGTTTGAGCAATGGTGAGAATGTTCCGCTAGTCAGATGTCCTATTTTTTCATTCCGTGCGTTGAGGATTTCAAAGTTTGGCCGTGGTATGCCCTGCTCCATCATTTCCAGTCCGACGCGTTTGCGTTTGATTCCTTCGTTTTTCTGTTTCTGTAAAACGTCTTTTCCTATGAAGCTGTCTTTTTGAAGCTTCACTACAAAACCTAATCCGGCTTCTAGTGGCGCTATGCTTTCATCTATATCATTTCCGTATAGGCATAGTCCAGCTTCAAGTCTTAAGGTGTCTCTTGCTCCTAAGCCGCACGGTTCTATTCCGTAAGGCTTGCCAGCCTCGATTATTGCGTTCCAGACTTTTATGGCGTTGTCTGGTTTCTGTAATGATGCGTTCCAAACGAAAACTTCAAACCCATCTTCACCTGTGTATCCAGTTCGAGCCAGAAAGACTTCCATTTCGGCTAAACGGGTTTGGCTGCATTTGAACCGTTCTATCTTGCTTAAATCCTCTTGCATGTTTTGTCGTAGGGTTTTCGCGGCGTTTGGTCCTTGGACTGCAAGCATAGTCACGTTGTCGGATACTTTTTCGATTTTCACGTTGAAGCCTTTGGAGTTCGTGATTAGCCAGTTGTGGTCTTTCTCGCGGTTGCTTGCATTGAAGACTGCCAGGAATCTTTCTGTTTCTAGGCGGTATACGACGAAGTCGTCCATTATGCCACCGTTTTCGGTGCACATGACTGAGTATTGCGCACTGTTGGGTGACAGCTTGGAGACATCGTTAGTTATGACATAGTTTAGGAAGCGTTCTGAGTCGGCACCTGTGATTATTACTCTTCCCATGTGAGAGATGTCGAAGATGCCGACGCTGTTTCTTACTGCCAAGTGTTCGGGGATTATCCCTTTGTAGTAGAGGGGCATTTCGAATCCTGCAAATTCCGTGAGCTTCGCTGTTTGCTTGTGGATTTGATAAAGCTGGGTCTTACGTGTTGTTTCGGTCAAATCATTTTCCTCCGCTTGTCTCTTATCTTATGGGTTTTACGTCTACTTCTTTGGGTACTATCGAGAGTTTTTGGTTGCATTTTGGGCATTTGCCGTCGTGTTCGTGTATGATTTCGTCGGGAGGTCTGAGTTCAGGCCCTTCGTATAATACGTGACCACATCCTCGACAAGTAACGCGCTGGGGCACTGTGATACGCACCTTTAACAATAAATGAAGTAAGCACGTGTGGCATATTTATTAATTGCTAGTCGAGAAAGGCTTGCTCTCTGGGAGTCCACCTCCTCCCTTTCATATATCTTGAATCCGAGTTTGAAGCTAGGATTAGGTCACGTTTAGGTTTTTTTCACGGTGTGTGTTAGGTCATATGAATGTGGATATTATCAAGCCATCAGCCAAGTTTCCACGAAGGCTCACGTGTTGGTTGTAACGCAATCAGAAGTGGAGGGGTCTCCTGCAACTCGCCCTTTTTCCTGTGGTCCTAAGTAAGAAAGCCATTGGGTTTGTAATCACGTTAGTTCTGCAAGTATTCTTGAGATCTCTTTTGCGCTAGCTCCGATTGCCTGGGACACTTTGTTGATATCCTCTTCTGTGAAGGTACGCACGGTTTTTCTTGCCTCTTCTTCCGGATAGATAGAAAACAGCTGGTTCTTGAGCTTTGGCAACTCGGTGTCGGAGTACCATAGAAGGGCGTAAATGTCAGCTCGAAGTTCTTGTTCACGATGTGGTAAACTGCCCATCCTCCTAGAAGACATGCTGAATCTTCGAGTTGCTTGAATATCTTCCCCAGCTGCTTTTCGGAGGTCTTTATTTCATTGGGTTCGTACAGCATGCTCCATCACTTTTTCAAGTAGCTTTTCTGCAGCTTCAGCGCATACACCGCCTTCTGCGAGCAGGTCAACGATCAGTTGCGGAATAGATACAACGTTCAGGTCTTGTCGTTCTGAGGAATTGTAGAAGACGTGAGAGTCGGTCGTGAGCAGTCTCATATTGCCTTTTCCTACTAGACCTCCGGTGATTATGAGGTTGTGCCATTTTTCTATGTCTTCTGTTTTAATGTATAGGTCGGTGCGCGACGGGAAGAGGTAGTGCTGAACCAGGTTTTCCGCTTGGTAGGTGGTAAGCACATATGGCAGCTGAGCTTTTCTGATTAGACTGATTGGATCCTTGTGCATGTATTCTTTCTTTTCGGGCCTGGTTTTAACGTCAAGCCAATACTTTACGAGACCCGCATAGTCTGTGACTTTCGTGTCTTTTACAAGTCTTAACTCTTCTAGCTTGCCTAGGAATTCGTGAGTCCAAGGAAATGAGCATTCTGCGTTTTTGGCTAGTCTGTACTTGGTGAGCGTGCCTTCCGGCTCGTTCAGGAGTACTCTTATTATGCGCTCTCGAAGCGTGCCTCTAGGCTTCACATCTGCACTTTCTGTATATCGGTAACGGTGGAGCTTTAAATAGATTACCGATATATCGGCAAAAGTGAGCTTTAAATGCATTGCCGAGGTACTCGATGAACGAACTAAAGTGCATGTTCCGATCTAGCAGTCAATCCAGGACGAATTCAAGGTTTGCCGCGCTCTTAAATTCTCTTAAATAGTTTGATCTGACTCTAGTAATAGATGAAGAAAGGGACCCTGATGCCAGATTTCCTTGAGGAGTTTGCCTCATCAATTGGCAACAAGAAGGAAGCTATGAAGGAAAAGATCTTAAGAGGCAAGCCAAATCCGTTGCAGGACACATTTAGAAAGCATTTTGAACCTTTGTGGGCGCCTCTCGAAAATATTGGGGAGTTTGCTTCGAACCTCAGCGATCTTGGCGTGACAGCTGTCGATTCAAGTGTGTACATGAATCTGTTGTCAACGGGTGGCATCTTCTACGTGATAAGGTCTCTTGCCGTCTGCAAGGAGAAAGAGCAGAAAAGGTTGGAGACAAACGTTTTTTTTACGAAATCCGGTCTTCTTGAAGCGCACTACTACATTGGTACAAAAATGGAGATGCTTGAATTCCAAGCAGCCATTGACGCCTTAAGAAAGGGTTTCAAATGCAGCGCAATTCTGATAGACGGCTCTCTTTACGGAAGAGCCATGCACGTCCCAGTTGAGACAAAAATCGAGGAAGATCGAACAGCTGTTCTTGACTACTTCAAAACGTATGCGGAGTTGCTTGAGCTTTGCAGAAAGAACGGTATCCTTCTAGTGGGGGTCAGCAAGGAAAGCAGGGCAACATTCCACCGTAACTTTTTGCTCAAGCTGATTTTCAGCGAAGAACTCGAAAAAATCGACATCGAAAGTGGAGACAAACAGAGACTGAGCGCCATTTTTCCTGAGATGTTGGATAATGAAAAAGCCGCCTTCAGCAAATTCAAGAAACTCAAGCAAAAGCACGGATCAAAGCTGGAGACTATCGAGCCAATCTTGACAGAGCTCACATCGTCTCGGCCAGACTACCAGTTAGTAATGAACTTTGCCGGGAAAATAGGTTACACTCAACCGTTAGTGCTTGGGCCATCGGCAAGGGCAGCAAGCAGGATGCGTCCTTTCACTTCGAACCCCCGAAAGTATGTTATGAGCAGCTTTCCAATCACAACAAGAGAAAAGGGCACGGAATTCGTCGACTGGGCCAGCAAAATAATTTCAGGCATTCCGAGTTTCCCAAGCTTCGTTTCTTTCTATCTTCTTTTGGACGTTAGAGACTCGCCGATGAGAATTGATTTGCCCTGTTGGGAACAGCCTCTATCAAAGACGGGATGGCCTAAGCCAATCGATGCGAACCTTCAAGTATTGCTGAGAATCATGATAAACGGTTATTGTGGCTTGGACGCGTACAATCTCTGGCTTAGGAACGTTGATGAAAGAGTTAAATTGAAAAGGAGAGTAGTGGATGAAATGTACTTTCCATACATGGAAAAGCTGTTTCAGAGCAAGATAATTCGTGGAAGGGGGTACAGACGTGTCAGGTTCCCTTAAGGAAGTTGGCGTAATAGTCGGTGAAGCAAGCTCCAACGAATTTTTCTTCTCTTCCAAGCCTGGTGAGATGCCTTCGCGATGGGAATATTTGATGGCTTATTCTGAGGAGGAGTTGGATGGAAAGCCTAGGCAGGTTGAAGTGGTGGCGCAGATTGAAAGGGTCATCTCGGCTAGTCAGGCTTTGACGAAGGAGTTGGATTTCGACATTATCAAGAAGCTTGTTGAATCAGGCTTGGCGGACAGGAAAGTTTGGGGAAAAGCTAGGGTTCTTGGGTTTCTAACTGAGAGCGGTGAGTTGCAGCTGCCGAAGAAGGCCGTTACTCCAGGCAAGCCTGTATACATTGCACCAACAGAACTGCTTGAGAAGTTCTATTCCTACGCTCAAGAAGAAGCGATTCGAGTGGGCAGTTTGATAACTCGCAGCGAGGTTCCTGTGGCTTTATCGATTAAGGGCTTCAGAAGGCATCTGGCCCTTATTGCGCAGACTGGTTCTGGGAAAACGTATCTTGCAGGCATAATCGCCGACGAGTTGCTAGCCAAGGGCGGAACGATAGTCATGCTGGATCCGCATGCGGACTATGTGTTTCTGTCAAGAGATGTCGCAGGTAAAAGACATGAACTTTCAGACCGGATAGTGGTGTTCAGGAACCCGGTAAGCACAGGAAGATATTCCGGAGAGGAGGTCGGAAAGGTTGAGCCCTACGAGATCTGTTTCTCAGACTTGGACCTTAATGAGATATGCTTGATCTGTGGAATCAATGAGCGGTATGTTAACATAATAGGCGGATTGGAACAGGCAATCGCACTGGTAAGGGCCGCTGGCAAAACGGTGTTCCAGCCTAAGGACGTTTTGGGGCAGTTGGAAAATGCTGGTGCTTGGCAAGGCGTTGACGGCAACATAGTTGGTGGGGCTCAGTCGGCGCAGAAATATGTGAAGCGATTGATTAGAATGAAAGTCTTCACTGATGCTTCTACTAGCATAGACAAGATGCTGAGGCCTAAGCATCTTTCTGTTGTGGATCTTTCTGGGTTGAGTGATGAGGTTTCGGACTACATTGCTTACAGAATCTTGTCTGACATCTATGATAAGGTTTCAAGTGGTGAGTTCGAGTATCCTGTCTTCGTTTTCGTTGAAGAGGCACACAGGTTTATTCCAGCTCTTGGCAGCACGTATTCAGGCCCGATAATAAGGAAAATTGCGGCTGAGGGCAGAAAGTTTGGTGTTTTCCTGATCGTTATTACGCAGCGGCCTTCCAAAATACATGCTGATGCTTTGAGTCAGTGTAACAGTCAGATGATAATGAGGATAACTAACCCTGATGATCAGCAAGCAATTGCCAGAAGTTCCGAGCGTCTTGGGCAGACTTTGCTTGAAGACTTACCTGGGCTCAATACGGGTGAAGCTGTAGTTGTCGGAGAGATGACTAGAGCTCCGGTGATGGTGAGAGTGAAGAAGCGAAGGACGCGGGAAGGCGGTAGCGACGTAGATATCATTTGTAAGATGAAGGCTGCGGTTGAGAGAGCGAAGGAAGAAACTACCGAGAACCAAAGCAAGCACCTCAGAGATGATTTGAAAGGGTTCCTAGGTGGAGGGGAGAAGGAGAAGCAGTAGCATGGTTAGGATTGCCCATTTGGCTGACACACATCTTGGGTACAAGCAGTATAATCTAGAGGAACGTGAGAAGGATATTTACGATGTTTTGGAGGAGATTGGCGACAAGATCCTTGAAGAGCATGCGGACATTGTCATTCATAGTGGCGACCTGTTTGATTCGCCGCGACCTACAACGCAGGCTTATTATGCGTTCAAGAAGTTTTTGAAAAGGCTTGATGGAAAAGTAGAGTTCTTCGCGGTCCTAGGCGATCATGATAAACCCAAAACAAGGGGCATGCCGCCACATAGGCTTTTTGAGGATCAGATCCAGATTCTTGGTGTGGGTGGCACGGCTGAGCATCAGTTGATAAGCGTTGATGGCAAGGAAATCCTCGTTGCAGGCATCTCAAATCTAAGCCAGACCTACCGTGCAGTTCTCGTGGAGGAACTGAAGAAGCTTGGAAGCCTCAAGTCCAAGTGCGATTGCAGTGTTCTCGTGCTTCATGAAGCCATCGACAAGTTTTTCCCATTTGAAGAGGCATGTGAAGTAGCATTGACCGATGTGCCGAAGAACTTCAATTATTATGCCATGGGTCATCTTCATGCAAGGATTAAGGCTTCTCATGGTAAAGGTGAATTAGCGTACCCAGGCAGTTCGGAGATCATCCGTAGTGACGAGATTGCCGGCTGGAACAAGCAAGGCAAAGGTTTCTACGTTGTGGACATCGATAATGGGGAAGTGAAAGTAACAAACGTCGATCTTGAACGTATTAGACCCCAGATAGATGTCAAAATAAGCTATGCCCGTTTCAAGGAAGAACTGGAGGGGCTTGTTGAAAGCTTGGTTGGCTGTCAGAAATTGCCAGTTGTTCATGTGTGCGTTGAGGGCAAAGAGATTGACAGACAAGCCGTTCACCAAACCCTAAGCGAAGCATTGACAGGCAAAGTGTTGACGTTCAGACCAACAGTCAATGAAGAAAGCGAGATGAGGCTGCCTGAGCTGAAGCCGGGTTCTTTCAATGTAGGTCGAGTTCTGAGTGATTACTTCAAGAGCAAAGAGGTTGCTCAGCTCGCGGTTGAAATGCTGAGGTATCTTGGGCAAGGCGACATGGAGGGGGCCAAGAGCATCGCTGATGGATACTTCGAAAAAGTCTCCAAAGGAGAAATGTCGCATGATACTGAACAAAGTTAGGCTGAACGATTTCATTTCTCATAAGAGTACTGAGCTGGATTTGGGTTATGGTATAAACGTGGTTGTAGGACCTAATGGCGCAGGCAAGACCTCGATACTTGACGCAATAAGCTTTGCCCTGTTCAACGATTACAGCAACCGAGGAAGAAAAGAGAACCTCATCAACTCGAAGTCGAAGAAATGTGGAGCTGCTGTTGAATTCGTTGAAGGCGGCGTCAAGTATGCTGCAGAATGGTCAATGGAACGGAACAAGTCAGCCAAGGGCAGCTTGTACCGCATGCAAAACGGCGCGAGAACACTTCTGGCGCAGGGTGGAAACGCGGTTGTTGCTGAAATTGAGAAGATATTGGGCATAGACAAAAGCATGTTCTTGCAGTCGATTTATGTGCGACAAGGCGAGATTGAGGAGTTGGTTACCGCCAAGCCTGCAGACAGAAAAACACTAATATCAAAGCTTCTTGGCGTGGAAGACCTTCAAAGGGCATGGGAAAACATCCGACTCGTCATTGATGAGTTTGAAGGATCGTCGAATAGGCTTGAGGGAGAACTAGCCCAAAAGTCAACGATAGAAGCTGACAAGAGGAAATACATTGCTGCCTCTCACGAATCACAGGAATTACTGCAGGCCAAGAAGGGAGAATTGCAGGAAATTGAAAAGAGCATCAGTGGTCTTCAAACTCTTCTGGATCAACTGAAAGAAAACAAGAAAACGTTTGGCAGGCTGGACAAAGAGAGAAGTGTTATTGAGAAAGATGTTGAGAATGCCAGAGAAAAGCTGAAGAACGAGCAGATTGAGGTTGACACGGCGGTCAAGGCTGAAGAACGCATCAAGAGTTTGGAAGACGAAGTTAACAAGCTTCAGTTCTTAGAAAGGTATGTATCCTGTCTTTCGCAGAAGCAGCATCTTGAGTTGCAGCGAGAACGGATGAGAGAAAAGCTTGCCAACCAGGATCGTTTAGAGAAGAGTCTGCAAGAAAATGAAGAAAAGCATGGGCTTTTCTTGGAGAAAGAAAAGCTTCTGAAAGAGAAAAGCATTGAACGAAAAGCGATAGAAGGTGCAGTTGATCTTCTGGAAAACGTCCGGAAGCAGGTTCTGCAGCTTGAGAAGAGAGAGCAGAGAAAGAGCGGTGAGCTAGAGAAAGAACTAACAAGATGGACCGAAGTTCTGGGCGAGCAAGTCACGATCGAGAACTTCAAGTCACTGGTTGAGAGCAAGAGGAAGGAGTTTCAAGGTCTTTCAGATGAGCTTAGCGCGAAAGTTGATGGCTTCAAGAAACAAATGGGGATACTGACGAACAAGAGAAACGAGCTGGAGGATAGCATCTCGAAGTTTGGATCTCCAAAGGGTGAAGTGGTAACGTGCCCCACTTGCGAGACTGACCTGTCTGCAGATCGTGTGACCAAGCTGCTGGACAAATTCCGTGCTGAGAAGTCCGCAATAGAGGGCGAGTTAAGCAAGCTGAAAGGGGATCTGGAAGAAACTGATGAAAACAAGAAACAGGCTAATGAGAGATTTCGAAAAGCGGATTCGTTAGACATAGATAAAGTTAACGGAATCAGCGAGGAACTGAAAGAAGCGAAGGCAAAACTGGCAGAACAGAAGGCCGATATACAAAGACTCGAAAAACAGGCTGAAGCACTAAAAAAGCTTGACGAAGAACTGGCAAAACTTGAGACTGAAAAAAATGGACTGAAGGAAGCGTATCATGAATTTGAATCTGCCAAACGCGAGCTGTCGAAGCTGCCCTCTAGGGAGGAAATCAACGTTGGAATGGAACCTATCTTAGCGAGCTTGGAGGGCGTGTCTCAACAGCTGAAAGAAGCTGTGTCCAATCTGGGTTATGAGCCTGAGAAACCTGAAGAGGAACTGACATCTTTGAGGCTGAAAAAGCAAGAGTATGATCAAAATATTTCGATGGCAAAGCGCAGACCTGAGCTTGAGCTGAGTATAGAACTAACGAAACAAGATCTGTCCGAAAAAGAACAGAAGCTCGACGAAACAGATGAGGCTATCAGAGAACTAGCCTATGATGAAGAAGAGCATCGACAAAAAGAGACCGAGCTTGAGACCGCAAAAGATCGTAAAAGTGATTTGAAAGAGAAAATCAGCGAACTGGTAGCTCAAAGGAAAGCAGCAGAAAATGAAATCGCAGAATGTGACAGAAAGCTGAAGGCCCTTAAGAATAAGGAGAAGGAAAAGCAGGCTGTTGATGGTTTCATCAGGCTTTTGAATAAGATTAGGGCTGCGTATGGTAAGGATGGTGTTCAGAAGATGATTAGGGCCAGGGCGAGGCCTTTGCTTGAGAGGTCTACGCGGGATCTTTTTGAGAGGTTCAATCTAGCCTATTCTGACATCAAGATTGATGATGACTACAATATTGCAGTTTTGGGGCCTGGCGGTGAACAGGGAATTGATCAGATAAGCGGAGGAGAACGCGTTGCTCTGGCTATCGCTCTTAGACTGGCCATAGCAGAGGTGCTGTCGGGAAGGGTTGAGACTATCATAATGGATGAGCCTACAACTCACTTGGACGAAGAAAGACGGAAGGAGTTGGTGAATATTTTGAGCTCCTTTTTTAGGGAAGGGGGCAGGATCATTCCTCAAATGCTGATAATAACTCATCATCCTGAAATCGTAGATGTGGCAGACGTGATCTACACGATAAAAAAGGAGGATGGCTACTCAATCGCCGAGTCAGGGTCACCCATGAGAGAGACCGCATGAAGGTTTGGAGGGAGAAAAGCGCATGCCAGAGTATTTTGCCTGCGAGGACACACAAATCGGTCAGGAACGGAGACGTCTCCCGTAACTTCCCATTTTTCTGACTTCGGGCAAACGCGCACGCTATCACTCGGCAAGGTTGGCAGTCTGCCGACCAGAAATCTACCATTACCAAAGACTGATCTCGAACGATCTTGTCAAAGTCTGCGTCTGTCAAGTCGGCTGGGTTTTCCTTCATGATTGATTTTTCTCCAATAATCGATTCACCATACACATCTATAAGGGAAACTCGCCCCTTGCACTTACTGCTTGTTACTATTTGATAGTTGGATAAAACTTTACCCCAACCAACTGGACGACGACGGAACGATGGTTAATGGACAACCATAGACTCCTAGTGGATGAAAAGAGACCATTTACCTGATTCAGGATACATCTATGGATACTACTCGAATAGGAAGGTAGGAGATGTAAGAAAAGACTACAGATAGATATTGTCGAAATCTAGTAAACGCCCGCATTTTGCACGAGTTGAAAATCGTCGGAATAGCCACGTCATTGAACGCAACAGTCAAAATATCCAGTTTTGGTAGTGCGCAAAAACGCTCTGGCACAAGTGGCATAGCCTTTTATTGGCGAAAACGTTACTGATTGTTGATAAGAGCCTTGAGGGGGAGGTGATTTGATGCCAAAATGCGGGCTTTGTAATACTGAAGTGAAGGAACAGCCGAAAATAACAGCTGAGGGTAAATGCTCAGTCTGCGGAGCAAGTCTGGCTACGACGAAAACGTTTCGGCGAGTGAAATCCAAACGATAGCAATGGCGTACGCCAGTAGCTTGGACGCACGCAGGTTCACATATATCCTCCTCTTTCGTGCAATGATTACCTCTGTATGTGTGGGGTAAAGTTTTATCCCACACACATAAATCATTTTTTGGTTCGTTTCTTTGCCGAGTTGTATTCTGCACTGTGAAACAATGGACTGGAAATTATTAGATCCGCTGTGGCCCTGTTACAAGCAGTCGGCACATTATACAAGACAGCTATTCTAAGAAGCGCCTTGACGTCGACGTCGTGAGGAAGAGATTGCAAAGGATCCCAGAAGAAAATCAGGTAGTCCACTTTCTCATTAGCAATCAAAGCGCCAATCTCCATGTCTCCACCATAAGACCCCCCTTTAAGCAAAGCGATCCTTAGATTAGTTTTCTCCATTATTCTCTTTCCAGTATCTCCAGTTGCATGCAAGTTGTGAAGAGCCAAGGTCCCTTTGTTGAAAACAACCCACTCTACCAAATCATCTTTCTTATTATCATGCGCCACCAACGCGATGTTTCTTTTAGAAATCAAGATCTCACTTCAGACTAAGCCCAGTATGTTCTAAGAGTTTAAACGTTTCTGAACCGCCAATCGTTCACGCGCGCTAAGCCATTTTCCCTTTTTCCGTAACTGAGAATTCACGTTCCTGTCCTTGCTTGAAGAACCAATCGTCATAAATCCTATCTTTGACCCATTTCCTGTTATCAACAAAGGTTTTGAGGTCTGTTCTTATCCTCACTTTGAGGGTTTTCTTATTCAGAATGAAAGCTGCAAATATGGACTAGCGAACATGAAAAAGACTGTATACTCGATTCAGAATACATCTATGGATACTACTCGAATAGGAAGGTAGGAGATGTAAGAAAAGACTACAGATAGATATTGTCGAAATCGAGTATACAGCGCGCGCCTTAGCACCCGCAGCCAAATGGCGATGGCTCCACAGTCTCCCGCGAAACCCCACATTTCTGTGTGCCTTGTCGATGTCTCTTGTATTCAGTGTGCTAGAGAAAGAACACGGCTTTGTGCCCGTAGCTTTATAAGGCATGCTGAGAACATGAGGCGCGAGAAAAGCGCGCCGTTGGCTTGCTGCGTTTACGGTTTGTGCCGGAAATGGCTTGCTTTTTCTAAGAGGTAGTGCAGAGACTTGAGAATGAATAGGGCCTCTTTCGAGAACCGCAATGGAATGCAGTAGCGGACGCTAATCAAAAGCGAGGTGATCACATTGTTGAATATTAGGGATGTCAGGAAGTGTAGGAACTCCTTGGAGTTGAATGACTTCATCGAGAAGTACGTTGCTGAAGGAAACTCGTCAAACGAGAGTTTCGGCAGCATCTATTGGAGTCTGTTTGAAGAATGGAAGAAGTCTTTGAAGAGCAAGCCTGCTCGCGCGCGCTAACATCTACTCATCGTCGTTTGGGTTGGTTGGTTTGGATAAAACTTTACCCCCAAACCCAAAGATAAAACTTCCCTGAATTTCGAATTCATAAATCATTTATCACTTTGCGATTTTATCAGCTGGATGGAAGCCTAGAAATGGCAAAGATGAAGCAGGAAAGCGTTGTAGACTTTCTGCATTGTGCTAGCATTTTAGAAGAAAGAGCATATTCGCTTTATAAGAATCTCGCCGACAAAGTGAATCTTCCATTAGTCAATTCTTTGCTGCTTCATATAGCATACGATAGTCGCAAACATTCAGTAGTCCTCAAGGGAATAACCGAAAGCATTGCTAAACCAAAAAAGCAACCCAAAGACTACGAGAAGAAGCTCTTTTTTGGCAAAACATGGACGGTAATTGAGAATCTCGCAAAAGAGATTGCTAAAGAACAGAGGATACCCAAAGAGAGCATGGCGTCATTGGTGAAGAAGCTGATGCTCCTGGAGAGCACTGTTGGCGAAGAATACCATATCTTGGTTCAGCTGAAGACGCTTCAATACATGACAAGAGAAATACGTGAAATCTACAACGTGGATATAAAAGACCTGAAGGATATACTTGCGATCATAATCAGAGACGAAGAGACTCACAGAAAACTCCTGTCCAAAATGAAGAAAATTCTTGTCGGAAAAGAAGAACAGATAGAAGACAAAGCACCAGCAGTCAAGTACCAAAATCCAAATGCGTGGTCAAGAGCAATGTCTGATTCAGTCTACGAAAATGCTCATTGAATGTTGGCAACAATCTTAGACCAAGAATTCGTCGTTGGTTGGGGTAAAGTTTTATCCAACCAACCACAATTGCGGAATCGAGTTTATAAATGGACTTTGTCAGAATAATTCAATGGAGCATTCATGAAAAATCTGATTTCAGCTTCCAATAATTAGGATTTGGGAAGGGTCATGAGTATGTGCTAGTCTTCAGAAGACCGTGAACCGCTAAGTATTTAAATTATTACCGTTATAGTAATATTTATGTCGTATCATGAATTGTGGAATGTCTTGTGGAACTGGAGGAAAGAGTTCACAGTAAGAGAGTTTTCCTCGACCTTTGCCAGCCCTGACCCTAACAAAGTCTTGCATGATATGTCTCGCAAAGGGTTCTTGGAAAGAATCGGATGGGGAAAGTACAAGGTTAGTTCTCCAGAAGAGTACTTGACCAAGAGAACGAACGTAGGCAGAGCTTACGATTTGTTGAATGAGTCTGGCATGCACTATGCATTGACAGGACCAGACGCCGTTTTCTTCTGGACCAAAGGGGGCTATCAAGTTGACAGGTTCTTCGGTTTCTATCCAATCCACTTGAAAGTTGAAAAGAAAGATTTGAAAAAATGGGAGCGTTTCTTCAGTTCCAGAAAGCAAAGACTTTACGTAAAGGATCAGCCGATAAGGCAGACGTTGTTCGGCTTGTTCTACGTATTGTATCCCGAAGTTGATTTCGCTACTGAAGAAGTGAACGGCTTCTGTGTCATACCGTTGAAAGAAACCGTAACCTTTTGTCAAAAAAACATCTATTCCTATGAGCCGGCTTTGGAAATGTTGGATGAGGCTTATGATTTGGGCTTGAAGGCAAGATACATGGAAGCAAAAACGAACTTTTAGTGAGCAACATGGAATTCCTGAACAGAGAGAAAGAAATATTGAGGATGCTCAGGAAACTGACAGAAGAGAAACTCGATCTTATAGTAGTCGGTGGTTATGCCGTCAGCGGATTGGCGAAGCACAGATTTTCCGTTGACTGCGACATAGTCGTGCCAAAGAGAGAATTGGCAAAGCTCGAAGAGATCATGAAGAAAGAAGGATTCAAGCAACACGTCAGAAAAACGGGGTTTGACGAAACGTATGGCGGGGAGTTCATCAGCTACAAAAAGGACGTCAGCGAACTCCCAGTCACAATCGATCTTCTTATCGGAAGCCTAGCCTGCAGAGCAACCGGTGCTTCATGGAGTTTCGATTACATAAAGAAGCACTCAACCGAAGCCACAATCACGGGAATAGAAACATCTGCTAGTTGCAGAATACCAGAAAAGGAATTGCTCATAGCCTTCAAGATTCACTCAGCCAGAAAAACAGACATACGAGACATAATCATGCTAAGAGAAAATGCAGACTGGGAGAGAACCTTAAAGCACATAAAGAAAGGTAAGGAGGAAGCGTTAAGAGAACAAATCCAAAAGATAATCAAAGCACTTGAAGACGCGAACCTAGTAGACTCTTTGAAAGGCGTTTTCGTCTTAACAACAGATGTCAAGAAACAAATCGAGAGTACTCGAAAGGATATGGAAACGATCTACTCAAAACTTCACGAATTCCTCTAGGACTTCAAACTCACGGCTGAAGGCACCACATAGCTCGTCGGCGCGTGCAATCAATAAACCAACGCCCCAGGCCGCAAAGAAAAACGAAAACAGGAATAAGCCACCCGCTACCCAAACCTCATCGCCTAAATAAATATGCAAGTGAGGCAGTTGCAAGGGGCTGAATTGAGGCAGTGGCTGTGATACCAGCGACTCCTACTAACAGAGTAGCAATAGTAGCCGACCAGAATCCCAGCTGATAAACATACCTTTTGTCTGTCGGGTCGAACGTGGACACAAGTTATTCCTCAATCTATAATCCGCGGTTCGGCCATAACTTTTCCGCAAAATCCTTTTTTTGTCTTTCTAAGCAGCGATTGTGTGTGTTGGTCTGTTTTGCTTGGGAGCTGGCGTGTGTTGTTGGTTTGGGTTTCGTGTGTGCCAAACATAGCACGCCTGCAATAGTGTCGGAAGGACGGTTGCAACGCGTTGCTCAGTAGAGAAATCTCCCTCAAACACCACCTTTGTTCGGGTTTATGCAATGAATGATACATGTCCAAGTATATGGGATTACGTTTTGGTAGACAGTGCTGCCTACCAGTACGCGCAAAATGATTGTTTGTCTCCAATGTTTGGCAAATGATACATGGAAATTCGCATGATGTTCTGTCTGAATCGGACACTCTAGCACAAGTCATAAGAACGTCAATGCGAAGTACTCTATTATGAGGTTGACGTGGAGAGGTTTTCTTGACATCTCTTGAACGTGGCCGCGTTCCGAGTCCCTACTCTATCACTGCAAAAGAGATTCAACTTATAGACAGAGTTGAAGAGATGCGTCTCTTGCAAGAGGCTGCGGATAGGACAGTCAACGGCGAAGGTGGACTTGTCTTTTTGCATGGAGAGGCAGGAATTGGCAAAACAAGGTTAGCTAGAGAGTTAGGCGCTTATGCACGTTCTCGCGGCATGCAAGTCTTGTATGGCAGATGCCCCGCACTGTTCAGAATGGATGGGGTTCCACCTTATGTTCTCTGGCAAGAAGTAATCAAGGATTATCTGGAGCTCTGCACCCCTGACCAGTTGTACAAAGTAATTGGTTTCTATCCTGTTGAAGTTTGCAGACTAGTTCCAGAGCTCAAACAAAGACTCCGAACGGTTCCCGAAGCTTTTCCTCTGAGTCCTGAGAACAGTCGTGATAGGCTTTTTGAGGCAGTTTCCCAATTCATCACGAACATCTCCAGAGAAGCTCCATTGCTTGTCATTCTTGATGATTTACAGTGGACTGATGAGTCCTCGATTCTACTGCTGCATTATTTGGCTCGCGGGATCTATAGGGCACCATTGCTTTTGTTGGGTGCCTATCGAGAGACTGACATTGACGCTAAACATTCATTGCCTTCTGTTTTGGCGGAATTGAACAGGGAGCGGTTGCTTCAATCGATCCCACTAAAACGTTTGTCTCTAGATGACGTTTTGGAGATGGTGAAGCGTCTGCTAGAGCAGGATGACGTTCCAAGAGAGTTTTGTGAGCTTGTCTATGGGAAAACACAAGGCAATCCATTCTTTGTTGAAGAAGTGGTGAAATCTCTAAAGGAAGAGAAAGTCATCTACCGTGATAAGAACGATTGGAAGATCAGAGAAGTTTCGAAGATCGAGTTGCCAGAGACGGTTAAGAGCGTGATAAAGAAGAGGCTAAGTCGATTAGACGATGAATCTCAACGTGTATTAGCAATGGCTTCTTTCGTTGGCAATGATTTCACTTTTGACGCTCTAAGCGTTACTACTGGTCTGGAAAATGACAAGCTTCTTGAAATAATGGATAGACTACTTAAAACAGGATTTGTCAAGCACACGGTTGTTCGAGGAGAAGACGTGTGTTCCTTTGCTGACATAATTGTGAGAGATGTTGTGTATGAAGAAGTTGGTCCCTTCAAACGTAAGAAGCTTCATAGCACTGTCGGGGAAGCCTTGGAGAAAGCGTATGCCGAGAAGATTGATCAGCATCTGGGAGAGCTAGCGTTACACTTTCTTGAAGGTGGAGACAAGGGAAAAGCGCTTGACTACTTCTTAAGGGCTGGAGAAAAGGCTGCTGGGATCTACGCCAATGCCGAGGCTGCTTCTTACTTCCAGTCTGCTTTAAGGCTTCTTGAAGAGAAAGAGGGTGACCTTCGCGAGAAAGGGCATGTTCTGGAGAGGCTTGGAGATATCAAGGAGTTCGTTGGTGAACATGATGCTTCCATGAAATATTGGAATGAGGCGCTATCATTGTGGAAGCAATTGGATGAGAAAGAAAAGACGGCAAGAGCGCATCGAAGGATAGCAAGCATTCTGTGGGAACTGGGCGAAACAGAAAAGGCAAAAGATCACCTCGATAAAGCGTTAAGGATTCTGGAGACTGAACCTGAAAGTGTTGAGTTGGCGAGTCTCTACTCGGACAAGGCTAGATGGTTATGGCAAAGCGGCGATATAACTAGTGCTCTTTCTTGGGCTGAGAAGGCACTTGAGCTGGGCAAGAAACTAGATGCCTTCGAAGTCATTGCAACTTCATACACCAACTCGGCACTGGTATTCTCGAGCACTGGAGAAACGAAAAAAGCCGTTGAGTGCTTGGAAAAGGCTTTGAAAATAGCACTTGACAATGGCTACATGGAGACCGCGTGCCGTATATACAATAATCTTACTGTGTCACTTCCGGCGGGAGAAAACGAAAAACGCCTAGGATATATCGAAAAAGGATATGAATTGGCAAAAAAGGTGGGTAGCGTTGATTGGATATCTTGGCTTGGCGTCAGTCTGGCATACACATATGCGGGTATGGGAAACGTGGACAAAGCATTCTCCTTGATAGAAGAATCAGTGGCCTTGGACAGAAAAACCGGTTCCATGAATCGCCTTTGGTATTCTACAAGTGCCCTTGGGCTTGCTAATCAGGTGATGGGGGAATGGGACAAGAGCGAGCAATACTGTAAGGAAGCTTTGAACATTTCCCAAAAAATAAACAGTCTAACAAGGATCGCTCAAAGTTACGGAAGTCTCGGATGGCTTTATTTTGAAAAAGGAGAATACGTTAAGGCAAGAGAATTCTATGAAAAATGCGTTGAAATATTGGAAAAGGCAGGAGCAAAAGCTGACCAAATCGGTTATTCTCAAGATCTCGCATGGATACACATAGAGCTCGGAGAAATTGAAAAAGCCAATAGCTTAATCGACAACGTGTTCAAGTTTGCTCTCGAAGAAGAGAATAAGGGTCTTATCGCTGGCGCAGATGCATTGAAGGCAATGCTATTTCGTGCTCAGAAAAAATGGGAAGAGTCTATCGAGTATTTCGAAAAAAGTCTCAAAGAGTTCGAGGCTCTAGGTGCAAGACAGTGGAACATTTACACTTTTGCCAAGATGGTCCTATACGAATATGCTCGAGCTTACCTAGAAAGAGACCAAGAAGGCGACAGAGAAAAAGCCCAGAACCTTCTCAACCAAGCACTAGAAATATCCCAGAAGATGGGAGCCAAAAAAGACATAGCGAAAATAGAGGCAATGATGATCCACCTGGAAACAGGGCCCCAAACAGTCTCTGTGCCAGAGCCTATAGTAAAGGTCTCAGAGGGCGTTCCACGCAATATTACCAGTGGATACGCAGACCTTGACAACTTGCTGTTAGGCGGGATACCTCAGAATTATGCAGTGATATTGACGTCACCTTCATGCGACGAGAGAGATTTACTGGTCAGAAGCTTTCTTGAGACAGGAACAAGGAAGGGTGAAGTCACATTCTACTTGACCATGAACCCAGGCATAGTAAAGGTCCTCGCAGAGGAGTTTCAGTCCAACTTCTGCCTTTTCGTCTGTAATCCCCAGGCAGATGCAATCGTCAAAAGCTCACCAAACGTGTTCAAACTGAAAGGAGTCGAGAACCTTACCGAAATCAGTATTGCTTTGACTTCAGCCATCCACAAACTAGACTCTTCGCAGAAGGGCCCGAGAAGAATCTGCATAGGCCTAGTCTCAGACGTTCTGCTTCAACATCACGCAGTTCAAACCAGAAGATGGCTGGCTGCACTCATTCCGGAACTGAAATCGGCAGGATTTACCACTCTAGCCGTGATCGATCCACGGATGCACCCTCCAGAGGAGCTTTACGCAATTCTTGGACTGTTTGAAGGGGAGATCAACGTTACCGAGAAAGAAACGGAGAAAGGCCCAGGAAAATTCCTAAAGATCAAGAAGATGAGCAATCAGGAGTATCTGGAAGACGAGATACTTCTGAAGAAAGGAGACTTGCACAGGAAAGGGTAACGGCAAAAAACAGACCAGTTGAAACATCCATTAGCTGTGGCAAACGGCCTCGTTCGTATCGGTAGCGCGCGCTAACTTCGCGAGGCAGAAGCGGTAATTTGGGCGAACAAATACGCTGTTGAAAACCCTGTTGATGCTGCGAGCCTTTTGGTGCAAAAAGCTAATCACATGAAGGAATATCTCGAAGGCAAACTTTACTATGGCGGTGCTGCAGAAAAACGTTCGGTGGAAAAACGCATAGAATTCCTTAAGACATTGAGAAAAGTAAGTTGTGAAAAAGAAGTGAAAGAAGAGTGTGAAAGGCCTTTGAGTAGTTAGAGTGAAAGCGTTTTTCTTTGATGGAGTAGCTTTTTAAGGTTAGGGAAGATAACAATTTAGTTGAACGTTAAGAGGGAAGGTTTTGTCCTCTCGTGAATATCTGCAGAGCGGTAGGTACGTTACTCTCAAAAAACTCGGCGAAGGCGGGAAAGGTGCGGTATATAGGGCGAGAGACACAGTTCTGAACCGCGTCGTAGCAATTAAAATGCTTAAAAGTGCAGTTTTAGCCGAAGAGGCATATTCACGTTTCATGCGCGAAGCGCAAGCAGTAGCGAAGCTTAACCATCCAAACATTGTCTCCATCTACGACGTTGGCAGGGAAGATGGAAAACTGTTTTTTATTCTCGAATTTGTTGATGGAATGAGCTTACGCGACCTTATAGGAGCGTATCCAGAGGGCAAATGTGACATACAAACCATTTTAAGAACTGGCATAGATGTTTGCAGTGCTCTTCAGTACGCGCATTCTCAAGGCTTTCTGCACGGGGACGTTAAACCGGAAAATATCCTGATTACTCCTGAGGGCACTGCGAAATTGATGGATTTCGGTTTGGCTAAAATGCTGTGGCAACCCAGCATCCCACAGGAAGAAGCGATGACGGTTTCAAGTCGCATTCCTACGGGATACGAAGAGGTTGACACCTTGTTGTCTGGTGGCATACCCGAAAATTATGCAGTTATTCTAACCTCACCGTCGTGTGATAAAAGAGATTTGCTGATTAAGAAATTTTTGGAAGCTGGGGCAAGAGAGGGTGAAGTCACATTTTATGTCACTATCGACCCTGGTGAAGTAAGGGCTTTGGTGGAAGAATTTCCGTCAAACTTTCACCTTTTCGTCTGTAATCCTCAAGCAGACAGAATCATCGAAACCTTACCTAACGTAGTTAAATTGAAGGGCGTTGAAAACCTAACCGACATTAACATTGCTTTGACCTCTGCTTTCCGCCAACTTGACGCTTCACAAAGCGGGCCAAGAAGGATTTGCATTGAAATTGTTTCAGACGTTTTGCTACAGCACCACGCCGTTCAAACTAGGAGATGGCTAACTGGGCTCATTCCAGAGCTCAAATCAAACGAGTTCACCATTCTGGCAGTAATGAATCCACACATGCATTCCTCAGAAGAAGTTCAAGCAATTTTAGGGCTTTTCGATGGGGAAATCAACATTTACGAGAAAGAAACCGAAAAAGGCTTAGAAAAATTCCTAAGAACCGAAAAAATGCACACTCAGGAATACTTAGAGAGAGAACCCATCACAGTTGCCTATGTGGCTCCTGAAACAGCGTTGGGAAAAAGTACCGACGCCAGATCTGACCTTTACTCCCTTGGCGCAGTACTCTACGAGATGGTGACTGGAAAACCGCCTTTTCCCAGTGAAGACCCTGTAAAAATAGTTTTTAGTCACATTCATGACCATCCTGTTTCGGCGAGTAGACTAAATCCTAAGGTTCCACAGGCTTTGGCTGAATGTATTATGAAGCTTCTAGAGAAGGAGCCTGAAAAGAGGTATCAAACTGCGGCGGATTTGCTTAAAGCGTTGAAGGGGATCACTGATGAGGTTTTGGGCGAAGTTCTTGTGCCTTCTTATAAGCCAGGCGTTGTTGTTCCGAGTCCACGGCCTTTGGCCGCCAGAGAGATTCAGCTCATCGACAGAGTTGAAGAGATACGCCTCCTTAGGGAGGCTGTTGATAGGGCGGTTCGCGGCGAAGGAGGCGTTGTTTTTCTGCACGGAGAGGCTGGAATTGGCAAAACAAGGTTAGCTAGAGAGTTAGGAGCTTATGCACGTTTGCGTGGAATGCAGGTTTTGTATGGGAGATGTCCTGCATTGTTCAGGATGGATGGCGTTCCACCATATATTTTGTGGGGTGAAGTGATCAAAGACTATTTGCAAGTGTGCGCTCCTGAACAATTGTACAGGGTGATTGGCTATTATCCCGGCGAAGTTTGTAAGCTGGTTCCAGAAGTTAGACAGAAACTTGGCAGTGTTCCTCAATCTCTGCCCATAAGTCCCGAGCAGGAGCGTGACAGGCTTTTTGAGGCTGTTTCTCAGTTAGTCATCAACATTTCTAAGGAAGCTCCGTTGCTGGTTATTCTTGATGATTTACAGTGGACTGATCAGACTTCGCTATTGTTGTTGCATTATCTGGCTCGCGGCATCTACAGGGAGTCTTTGCTTCTCTTAGGTGCCTACCGTGATACTGACGTTGATGAGAAGCATCCGTTGTCTCCAGTCTTGACAGAATTGAATAGGGAACGTTTGCTTCAGTCCGCTCCGTTGAAGCGCATGTCTCTCAATGATGTTTCAGAGATGATTAGACAGATTTTGGAGCAAGAGGACGTGCCAAAAGAATTCTGCGAACTAGTCTATGACAAAACGAGAGGCAACCCATTCTTTGTTGAGGAAGTTATAAGGTCTCTAAAGGAAGAAGAAGTCATCTACCGGGAAGAGGACAAATGGAAAATTAAGGAAGTTTCCAAAATCGAGTTTCCAGAAACAGTCAAGGCCGTCATAAAGGCGAGAATAAGCCGGTTAGATAAGGAATGTCAACATGTGTTAAATATGGCTTCTTTTGTTGGAAACGACTTCACCTTTGAGGCTTTGTGCGCAGTCACAGGCGTTGAAGATGATAAATTGCTTGAATTGATGGAGAAAATGCTCAAGACTGGACTGGTGAAGGAGAGGGTGATTCGTGGTCAAGGTGTGTATTCTTTTGCAGACATTATAGTGCGGGACGTTGTGCATGAAGAAATCAGCCTTTTGAGACATATGAAGCTTCATGCCGCTGTTGGAAGCGCCTTGGAGAAGGCATACGCTAAGAAGATTGATGAGCATCTTGGAGAACTTGCCTATCATTTTCTAGAAGGTGGTGACAAAGATAAGGCGCTTGACTACTTCTTGAAGGCCGGGGAAAAGGCGCAGAGGGTATATGCTCCTGACGAGGCTTCTTCCTGTCTTCAACACGCTCTTGATCTTCTTGGAGAGAAGGGGGATAACCTCGAAGAGAAAGCACGCATAACAGAAAGGCTTGGCGACCTTGAATCGTGGATAGGAAAACCTGATGCTTGCATGGAATACTGGAATAAAGCGTTATCTTTATTGAATCAGATGGGAGATAAGAAAAAAACTGCAAAGCTCCATGCTAAAATGGCATCTTTCTTCTGGTTGCGCATCGGGGACAAGGAGAAGGCTTCTGAGCATCATCGTATGGCTTTGGAAATACTTGAGAAGGAGCCCGAAAGCGTAGAACTAGCCAGTTTATATGAAGACATTTCACATATGCTTTGGAGAACTGGAAAACCTGAAGCCTTGTCTTGGGCACAGAAAGCCTTAGAACTCGCCAAGAAATTGGGCAGTCCCGAAGTTCTTGCGAGATGCTATAACGATCTTGGAACATTAAGTCTGAAGTCAGGAGAATTTGAAAAAGCGTCAGAATACTATGAAGAGGGACTGAAAATAGCTCTTGAAAACAACTTTGTAGGAGACGCTATCACTCTGTACAACAATCTTTGCAATCTCTACTGGGCAAGGGGTGAATTTCAAAAGATGTTCGAAACTGCTCAAAAAGGATCGGAACTGGCAAAAAAAGTTGGTTCCCCATACGGCTTAACATGGCTTAATTCTTTGCTTGCTGAATGCTATGCGGGCATTGGAGAGATACAAAAAGCCATTTCTATCTGGGAGGACGTTTTAGCATTAGCCAAGAGAACCAAACACACCGTTCAAATCTCAGGCGCAATGAGCGGTCTTGGTTTGTGTTATCAGTTTTTAGGAGAATGGGACAAGAGTCTCCAATATCTAATGGAAGCCCTTGACATCGGAAAAAAGATTGGAGAATATCAGTTTTCTGGAAATGCCACTTTAGCGCTTGGAGAATTATTCTTGGAGATGGAAGACTACGGGGAAGCTGAGAAATACTTCAACGAAGCCGTCAGCATCTTTGAAAAAGCAGGAGAATCAACTACTCTGTTCTTTGAAGTATTTCCAGCTCTCTCCAGATTATATCTTAAAAAAGGTGAGATCGAAAAAGCTAAGGAGCTAATTGAGAAAACCTGCGAACACTCAACGGAAACAAAAAGCAGATTCATTATCTCGTACATTGAAATGATAAAGGCCATGCTTCTCAGAGAACAGAAAAACTGGGAACAATCCATACAACACTTCGAAAAAAGTCACCAAGAATGCAAATTCTTAAATGCACAAAAATGGCACGTGATCCAATTCGTTGAACTCCTGTATGAATATGGCTCAATGTATCTGGAAAGAAATGAAGAAGGCGACAAAGAAAAAGCTCTTTCCCTATTGAACCAAGCGTTGGAAATATACCAAAAAACGGGTGCCAGAAAGAGAGTAGAAAAGATAATGGAAAAAAAGAATCTGCTTACGGGTTAAGGTTTAACATTTCTCTACTCTTATTTTCGTCCCACTTTTCACGGTACTAAACACTTCAAGGTTTTTCGATATTTTGCCAAGAATGCTCACTGGGCTAGCGCGCGCTTGTTAATTTGGAATACTGATCATTCTTCTACAAAGTGCGGGGGTGGGATTTGCACTCCACAAGCGGTGGCGAAATCTCCCGACAACGGACATCTTAGGTCTGATTTCGTGCTTTCTCCAATAGAGGATTAGTTAATCATGCTTAAAAGGACTGATAGAAGACTGTTCTACAATCCATACCAATCAGTAATGACCAAAGCGAGAATTGTTCTGATTAAACTCTGCTCTCGGTTCTTTATGAACAAATCAGTTGATTTGATTTCGCTTTCGTGTAGAATCACATCATTGCCTCTTTTAATGTAGTTATAGTAATGAATTGTTGCACCATCCTCTCTGAACATGAGATGAGCTAATGAGTTCCTTAAATCAATGTCAAGCCTTTTGGAAATCTTCTGAGCTTCTCTCTTTTCTAGTGTTTGTTTAGACAGTTTTCCGTTCTCTTTAAACAGTTTCCCAAGTGTATCTTGTGGTGAAACATTTTTGAGAATGAACATAAGATAATTCTTGAACATCTCTGTATTGCACAAGAATGAAAACATTAGCTGAACGTTGAGTAGGTGCATTACTTCTTCATCTGTAAATCCGAATTCTCTTGTAAGTTCAAGAAGTCTCTCTCTCTCTCTTCTTTTCGCTCATATACATTTTGTGGAGTTTATTGAAGGATGCCAGAATTCTGTCAGCGTTTCTTCCTATCAACATATAGGTTTCGCGCTTTTCCTCACTTGTCGTTCCTCTGAGTCTGGCTCTGAGAAATCCTTTCTCATCTAAAACTTTCAGTAAATCCCAAAGTTCTTCTGCAATCTCATAAGCATGGAGTTGATAGGATTTGTTTACATTGGTCTGGATATATTCATCAACCTTTCGCATGAAATTAACTGTTGTTTCTGGTTCAGCTATAACTTCTCCGCAAGATCCCTTTCTTGTCTTTGGAACAGGGATTGTGTGTGTTGGTTTGTTTTGTTTGGGGGTTGGTGTGTGTTGTTGGTTTGGGTTTGTGGTTGGGGTGGGTTGGGTGTTTAGGAGGGTTGGGGGGGATCTGGGTGTATGTTTGTTTGTGGAAGTGTTGTTGAAAGGGAAGAACTGAAGGTTAGCGTTGAGCAGGGGACTGAGGATGGCGTAAGAGGGTTTGGGTTCGGGAGTAGTGGCGAACGCTTCTTGTGGCTGTCGCTGCTTCTACCTATTCTTCTTGTCTCGGCTGAAGCAGCTTCTAAGTGTGGAAGAGGCTTTGAGGGTTTTTGGCTGTTGCCTCGTAACAGTCTAACACGCGCAGTTGAGGTTGGACAGTGGCAGGCTTACCGCTTATAGTTTTTAGAGCTATTGGCAGACAGATCGCGCGTATTTCGATTTGCAGCAAACAACATTCTTGTTAACGTTCTTTGCGCTCGCGTTTTGGTCGAAAGATTATTAGTCCTAAGCCATTCAAGAAGTGGCCAGAGGTGATGTTATGCCAGTAGTAATCGTTGAGATGTGGCAAGGAAGAAATGAGGAGCAGAAGGCGAAGCTCATCAAAGGTATCACCAAAGCGTTTGAGGACATCGGCGTTCCAGCTGATCGGTTGCACATCATAATTCACGACGTGCCAAAATGCAACTGGGGCATGGGTGGGGAACCAGCATCCAAGATGAAACCATAACACTACAATGCGCGCGCTAAACAAAGGCTTTAAATAACATTCGTTTGGTACATAAAAACTTTGAGGGATTAGGCTTGAAAGTAATGGGGATATGTTGTAGCCCGAGGAAAGGGAATACTGAATGGTTGATGAGAAGTATCATGGCAGCTGCTGAGAAGCGTGACGCTGAAACCGAGTTGGTTACACTTAGGAACACGAATATCAAGGTGTGCGACGGCTGCTTCGGCTGTGAGAAAACTGGCGTATGTCATATCAAAGATGACATGCAAGAGATATATGGCAAAATACTGTCCGCAGACGCGGTGGTGCTGGGTTCTCCAACATACTTTGACGCTCCCACCTCGTTAGCCATGGGCTTCATCCATCGCATCGCGTACCCACTCTACGGAAAGATTAAGGGAAAGCGATTCGCCAGCGTTGTTGTCGGGCAAACCCCTGGAGCTGAAGGCGTTGCATCCCGAGGAAAAGTCGAAGGCTACTTTAAACTAGTCGCATCCACCTTCGAACTGGACTACACTGGATCGTTGAGTGTAACCGCCAGAGACCCAAACGACGCCTCCAAAATCACAGACATCGAAAAACAATGCGAAAACCTTGCTACAAAAATCTTGAAACCGTCATGACAAGCCCTTAGCGCGCGCGTTATTTATTCGGAACCACTCTGAGTTTTTCAACCTTTTCTTTGCCTGGAATCGAAATTCTCAGTGACTTGTTGAAGTCTCCCTTGCCAAACTTCACTGACACGTCTTCCAGTTTCTTATCTGAGTGGTAGGCAGTCAACTCAGCAGCTTTTTCAATGGCTGTTTTGGTCTTGGGTCCTTGTAGCAGAGTTATCGGGCTACCCGTGTCTTGAGCCTCAAAGCAATAATCGTTCGCCGTTCTCATTTGAAGCAACAGGTGGTTCTCGGCTTCATTCCTGCCGACTATGATTTTGTTCTTTCCAAACCTGAAATGTCGTCCAATCTTCAGCAACTGCACATCTTTCAAAGAAATCCTTCTCTTATGCTCAAATAGATCTCTCAGTTTGCAGGCGAATTCCCTATACGTCAGTAGGCAACCTCCGCCGGGGCACGAATACTCACTCACTTTCAGTTCTTCAGCAAGTCTGATCTGCTCCTTTCTTGACCTGCCCTCAATACCTAGGAGCTTCTCTCGATCAACCAAGCCCTTTTTCTCGATTCTGGTCGGAGGTAGCAGTTTTGCAGATAGAGGTCGCAGAATCTCTCCCTTCAAACCTACCTCTTCCTCTATGACGCCCAGAGTTCTTCCGAGTTGCGACATGGGTCTCTGTCCTAAGACTTCACCTGTAAAGATGAATGACGCGCCTATTTCCTTCGCGTATTTCGACGCCTTCTTTAACATGAATATCCTGCAATCAATGCACGGGTTCATATTCTTACCATAGCCAAACCGTGGTTTTCTGACAATCCTAAGGTATTCCTCGCCAACATTGATCATTTTCAGCTTGATGTTGAGGTTCTTCGCCACTTCTGGGGCTCCGCAACCACCTTTTTTGCAGAGACAGAAAGGGCTCACAAAACTAACTGCTTCCACATCTATACCTTGACCTATTATGAGTTTCGCGGCCAGTGTGCTGTCCAACCCGCCTGAAAGAAGGGCCAACGCTTTTGTTTTCTTGTTTTTCGATGCCACGGTTTTCGCGTTAGTGAGTGGGCAGTGCGCACTATAAGGCTTATTGGAGTGCACGCGCTTAACGGCTCTGCACTCAGATGAACACAGCGCGCGCTAATGGCTAAAGACCTAATTCTTCCATACTTTTCTTCATTGGTATTATGTTGACTTCAATCCAAAACTCAGTCATGCTTGACCCCTTGCTTGTGCCCTCTTCTGCTCTTTTCTTCTTTAGTTTGAGACAGCTTGTTTATCTTCTCTTCAAGAGCCTTAAGAGGAAATCACATATGATTCTTCACCTATCTTTCCATCCGCAAAAAGATTCGCTAGGTTTTCCATTCTCTTCTTGTATTTTCTAATCTCTTGGTCAATATCCTCAGAAGTGTATTCTCTTGTCTGAATCGCATTTTCGGGTTTTCCCAAATAGTCGCAACTTATTCCACACGAGCTTTGACTAGCACAAAGATAACAACAAGAATCTTTTGGCTCATTCTCACAGGATTTGTCTCTGATGGCTTTTCCTTCGTCATTCTCGACCATCGCTCTGCAGAAGTGATTATCCATTAGATATTTACACTCAATGACTCTCTTCTCTATCGGAATATCAATTCTGGGAGATTCGATTTCTTTCTCCGTGTCTTCCAATAGAGGGTTTTCAGGAATTGCAAATCCTATGACAATTGTGAGAAATCCAATCAAAAGAATGATTGCTCCGACAAGTGTATAAGGATAGACTGTCCCGAAATATGGAATGTTGACGTTATAAGCCATTACGCCTAGACCAGCTAGAATTACTATTAACCCCATAACTTGAACTGCACTTCTAGATTCCATTTCAACCACACTTCATATCGTATTTCGACATTCCGATTACTTGAGATTTGTATGCTTTTCTTCTAGTCTTTGTCCTCAGATTCTAGCCCAATTACCTAACTAATAGCTAGAATTGCGTCTAATAGCGAAAAGAAGGTAACGTTAAGGCGATAAGTTTTGGGTTTGGGGGTAAAGTTTTATTTGACCTTGCCTGTTGCGAGGTCTTTGGAAAACTTGCTCATTTCACTACGAGTAAGCCCTCCATGTTTTTTAAGGTGATTAAGGAAGAGGCGGCAGGCCTGCTGCGATTTTTTCTGTGCAAAGAGTAGCTCGCAAATATCGTCTTTGCTGGAAATCAGCTCCATCTTCGTCTTACGAGTCAACACCCTCAAACTCATTCCTTTTCACTCTCTTTCCAATACTTACATGATTGATATTTTTGGTCAATCTTTGAGCAAGCACACTCAAATGGAGATGAAAACGGGCAATCCTGATTATAGTAGTCAGATTTCTTGTTATTACATTTCATAGTTTGATTCACCTAACATATTTTTCCACTCAGCTATAACTTTTCCGCAAAATCAAAAACTGCCTGTCAACCGTCGTTTTGGTTGGTTGGTTGGGGGAAAGTTTTATCCAACCACCACCACGCGCGCTTTTGTCTGTCTTGCTGTGTCCAATTTCTAACGAACCTTTTTCAACGTGCGTTGATAAAAAAAAAAAAGAGGGAATTGCTGGAGATAGTCGGACAGCAGCGACATCCCCATTTGACCCCGGGTACAAGTCGATGTGTGTATGGAATTATGCAGGGATTCATTCTCCTCGCGCACATTTTAGCCTGTAGATCTACCTTCTAGCGCCGATAATGTCTCACATTGACCTTTTTGCATTGTCGTCTGATTCGTCAAAAAACAAAAATCCGAGAACAATACATCAAACTTGCTCTTTAGGAACTTTGGTTGGCTCATATCCAGAGACATAATGTATTCCACACTTCTGAAGGCGCTTGATAACATGAGGATAGAGAATTAACTCTTCAATCTCCATTTGCTCTGCTAAGTCAGGATCAATCTCTTTGAGCTTCTGTTTCAAGTTCCCCAAGCTCTGCCTGCTTGAGAAGGACACCATTACCGATGGATGGCACTTGACGCCTGCTTCAGTCAACTTCTTCAGCGAACTTAACTGCAGCTCGAAGCCTTCAGAATCTGCACCTGTGAGCATTGAAAACTCTTGTTTGTTACATCCTTTCAGCGATACTCTCACGTGAACGAAATCGTATCTAGCAAGATCTCTCGGATAGTCTTCGTCGTGCGCAAGCAGTATCCCGTTTGTTTCCAAGATAAACGAGAGCCCCTTGTCTCTCACCAGATCCAGAAGCTGAAGCAGGTGAGCCTTCCCAATTGTAGGTTCCCCACCGCTGACTCTCAACTGTCTGAGGCAGAATTTCCTAGCCAAAGCAGTCAGATTGTCTGCAACCTGCCTAGGCGTATAGAACCTTCCAGTGTCAGCAGGACGAAGCATAACAGAATCTCTAACCCAGCAAAACCTGCATAGCAATCCACAGCCTGCACAGTCTGCTGTGACTATTCCACCATACCATCTTGCTGGCCTGAACCGGTAGTACTTCTTCTCTTGTCCCTCAGCACTAGGTCTGGTGACTAGTTTCTCTATTGCAAGATGCCTCTGGATAGGATCGTACGACACTTCTAGTCACCGCAGCCACTGTCTCCAAGTAGTCTTTTCATATCTGATTATTATATTATAGCGCGCGCTGCTCATAATAGTTCGCAGGTTCAATAGAAGATGCTTCCTGAAAGCTTAATATGCGATGACGTATCAGTATCATGTTGAAGGGGGAGGAGCATTGCACAGGAAAACAGTTGTTGTTGTGCTAATACCCTTGGTATTAACCATGTTTTCACTAGCATTTAATATTCGACCAGTCAACGCGCTTGGAACTATTTATATTCGGGCTGACGGCAGTGTTGACCCGCCTGACGGACGAATCTACAGTGCGGACAATGTTACTTACGTTCTCACTGTTCCTCCCGATGCCTCAATTGTAGTGGAGAGGGATAACATCGTTGTTGATGGGGCAGGCTACACTGTTCAAAGTACAGGAATGGCGGAGGGAATAAGCCTGACTGGAAGAAGGGATGTAACAATCAAGAATATGGAGATCAAAGGATTCGCCTATGGCATCTCTCTTTATCAGTCTTCAAACAACACCGTATCCGGAAACAGCATGACAACAAACGCCATTGGCATCGACTCCCAAGAGAGTTCACACAACATCATTTCTGGAAACAACGTAACAAACAACGAGCGTGGCATCTGCCTCGGTTCTTCTTCAAATAACAGCGTAGTCGAAAACAACATAACAGACAACTATCGTGGCATCTGGCTCTCTTCTTCTTCAAGCAATGGCATATACCATAACAATTTCGTAAACAACACGTATCAAATCGATACGACTGGGTCGACAAACGATTGGGATGATGGTTATCCTTCAGGAGGGAACTACTGGAGTGACTATAATGGCACTGACTTTTACAGCGGCCATTATCAAAACATGACGCGTAGCGATGGAATAGGAGATACGCCTTACCTCATTGATGTGAGTAATCAGGATAACTATCCACTCATGAAACCTTGGTCACCGCCCCTGAACTCCACCAGGTATCCTTGGTCCATGTTCCACCACGACCTTAAACATACAGGCTACAGTGAAAGCCCAGCGCCAAACACGAACCAAACACTATGGAACTACACAACAGGCAATTATGTGGTTTCTTCTCCTGCCGTCGTTAATGGTAAAGTTTATGTGGGATCGTGGGATGGGAACGTCTACTGTCTCGACGCTTTAGCTGGTGCTTGCATATGGAACTACACAACGGGCGGTATGGTGGGTTCTTCTCCTGCTGTTGTTAATGAAAGGCTCTATGTAGGATCGTATGATTTCAGGGTTTACTGTTTAGATGCTTTAACAGGAGCACAGATATGGAATTACACAACAAGTGACAGCAGGATTTCTTCTCCAGCTGTCGTCAATGGCAGGGTCTATGTAGGGTCAGGTAATATGGTTTACGCGCTCAATGCATCAACTGGAGCGCATATATGGGATTACACAACAAGCGCTATTGTGAGGTCTTCTCCTGCCGTTGTTGATGGCAGGGTTTATGTTGGATCGGGTGACTTCAAGCTTTACGCTTTGGACGCTGTGACAGGATTGCACATTTGGAACTACACGACAGGCAACAGTGTCAACTCTTCTCCTTCCGTTGTTGATGGTAAGGTCTACGTAGGATCAGATGATCGCAACGTCTACTGCCTTAATGCAGCAACTGGAGAGCGCATTTGGAACTACACGACAGGCTCCTGGGTGTCTGGTTCTCCTGCTGTTGCCTATGGTAAAGTTTATGTGGGGTCATATGATCACAGGGTCTACGCTCTCGATGCATTGAGTGGGACTCACATCTGGAATTACACAACAGAAGATGAAATGTATGGCACTGTGGGAACCCCCGCTGTTGCTGACGATAAGGTGTATATAGGATCAGGAGATGGCTGTGTTTACACTCTTAACGCATCAACTGGAGCAAAGATATGGAAACTTAATACAGGGGCCCAACCTGTGGGTTCTTCACCAGCTATTGCTGACGGCATAGTCTACTTCGGCTCCACGTATGACCACAAAGTATGGGCGATCGGAAATGTTATCAAATCAGAAGATTACCCGACGATACAGGCGGCAATCAACAACGCAACCCTCGGAGCTACTATATGGATTGCCCCAAGCGTCTACGATGAGTCTATAACCGTCAACAAGACTTTGACGATTCTTGGTAAAAAGGGAAGTGACCCCATCTTCGACGGTGGCGGATCGGGAATCGCCATTACACTGCTGGCCGGGGCTTCCGGGTCAACCGTGGTTGGCATCGTAATAACCCATTGGAATCAAGGCATTCTCATGGTTGATTCGAGCAACTGCAAGATCTACGACAACATAATGTCGCTCATAAGCTTCACCGGAATCACCCTACAAGGCAGCAGCGCCACTAACAACCTTATCTATAACAACGTATTCCAGAACAACGCCATCGCCATCAACGTGACAGCCTCGTCAACAAGCAACACCATCTACAACAACATGATCACCCAGAACAACATCGGACTTAACCTAGAATCGAGCGGCAACACAGTCTACCACAACAACTTTGTCACAAACAGCATTCACATATCCATAACGGCATCGATAGGCAACACATTGGACAATGGCTATCCTTCGGGCGGAAACTACTGGAGCAGCTATGCATGCGTAGACTTCTGCAGTGGTCTAAATCAGAATGAACCGGGCAGCGACGGCATCAACGACACGGGCTACACGGTTGCTGCGGGCAACATTGACCGGTATCCTCTGGTGAAGCCTTACTCCGGGCCACGCGACATTGGAATAGCCAGCCTAGCCCTGTCAAAAACAGTCGTCGGGCAAGGCTTCAATATCAGCATAACCGTAAAGCTCCAGAACTACGGCATGTTCAACGAAATCTTCATCTTAACCCTCTATGCTAACGACCTCTCCATCCACATGCAAGTAATCGGGCTAACAACAAGAAACTCTACAACAATAACGATTCAGGTGGATGCCGCCTCATATGCGAGAGGCAACTATACCATAAAAGCAGGGATCAGCATCGTCGAAGACGAAAGCGACACATCAGACAACAATGTGACAGGCGGCACCGTTTATGTTGGCATCCCTGGCGACGTCAATGGCGACACAGTGGTTGACTCCACAGACTTAGGCATAATCGGTGGCGCTTGGGGTTCATTCTTAGGCGATTCAAACTACAATCCCAATGCAGACATAGACGGCAGTGAAGTGATAGATTCAACCGACCTAGGAATAATGGGCGGCCACTGGGGCGAAATGGAATAGCGCACGACAGCTGTAGCTTCTGAAGAGCTTCAGATAAAATAGCGCGCGCTAGAGTTCTAAGAACTAGGGGGGCGGTGGTCTTTGTCCTAGGGTCACGGAGATATCCAGTGTTTGAGTGGCTCTCACAATCCTTAGGATCACTGTTTCTGTTGGTAGAGTGTTCTCTTCGAGGTAGCTCGACATCTCGTCCATGTTTCTGATTGTCGTTCCGTTGATTCCTATTATTATGTCGCCGACCTGAATTCCCGCGTTGGAAGCCGGTCCTCCTGCGGTGACTTGAGCTATTCTCCAGCCGTAGGTCACGCTAACGCCGTAGGTCTGAGCTGCCTCATAGTCCATGTCGCTTCCTGCCACGCCCAGATAAGAGTGTCCGTCGTAATCGCCGTTCACGATCAGCGGCTGTATTTCTCTGCGTATGGTGTTTGAAGGAATGGCGAAACCAAGACCTTGCGAGTCTTGAACTATGGCGGTCGTTATTCCCACAACATTGCCCAGATAGTTCAATAGTGGTCCGCCCGAGTTTCCGGGGTTTATCGGTGCGCTCGTTTGTATTATGTTGGCTATGACGTAGCCTCCGGTGTACTGGCTTTCGGTGATGGTTCTTCCGAGCGCGCTTACCACGCCTGTGGTTAGTGAGCCGACTAGGCCGTATGGGTTTCCTATGGCTATCACGAGTTCTCCGACTTTCAGCGTTGAGGAGCTGACGATTTCGAGGGGTTTGAATTCGCTCTGAGGGGCGTTGACTGTGAGAACGGCCAAGTCTGAGTATGGATCAGTTCCGGTTATCGTGGCTGCGTATCCGTTTCCGTCTGAGAAGGTTACGCTTCGGCTCGTTGTTCCCTGAACGACGTGATAGTTTGTGATCACGACCATCGTTCCGCTAGCGTTGTAGACGAACCCAGAGCCCTGAATGGTGCTGCTGCTTGTTGTTCCGCGAATGAGGACGACTGATTCTTTCACATTTTCGTATACCTCTACCAAAGACGTGACGTTTTGGTAGATAGTAATGTTCTCGTAATTCCCCGGCGGGCCCATGATTCCCTGCAATCCTTGTGGTCCTTGCGAACCAGTTGCTCCTTGTATTCCTTGTGATCCCTGTGCTCCTTGGGGACCTGTTGCGCCCGTATCTCCTTTGTCTCCTTTTGGTCCCTTTACAAATTGCATAGCCGCCATGACCGAGATAAAGCTTGAAACCAGAATTGCAACTACAAGTCCGACTATGAACATTCTCTTTGATATTCCCGTCTTTCCTTCAGACATTTCTATCACCATGCTTAACTCTAAATCAATCAAGTTAGAGATATTACTTGCGGAAACAGATAATAAGCGCGTGCTTTGTCAATCTCCAAATTCTTATAACATAATAGCGGCAATTCATGTAGCTGATGAGCAATGAGCTTGAGAGAGGAGAATCTGAACGTCACGTTGGCAGAGCTTCTATCTGAGAGAGGACTCAAGGCCTTGGGAGAAGTCATCATGAGGAAGAAGGGAAAAAGGCACAATAGCATGTCAAAAAGCGAAAACTGAAGCGCTGCTGTTTCAATCTATATATAGTTAAGTTACAGATTATGTTTTGATGTTAATTTCAGTATAAGATATTCTGATATGTTTTTACTTTCGTTTGTTTTTTCTCATAGGCTGTTGATTTGGTCGTAAATAAGTAAAGCATTTCGAATTACTGTGGGATCAACTGAAAACAGCCTTCTCTCCCAACTCCTTGAGAAGCGTGCTTTTTACTTTCAGGATTTTCAAGAAGCAATCTTTATGGAAAAAAGCAGGTCTTTCATGTTCAGGCTTTCCAACATAGCGCGCATGGCTGTTCCGAAATTGATTGTTCTATCCGAAATTGATCAAAAGTAGTATATAGTGTGCGCTCATCATATCATTCAGGATGGAGGAAAAAGGAAAATTGAAAAGGAAAGCAGTTCTTGCGAGAAAAGTATTTGGAGCAATCATTGGTTTGCTTGTGGTGACTTTGTGTTCGAATTTGGCGACGACTCCAGTTCGGGCATATATA
>Ga0315279_10000625_pt1 | contig 67959 bp, 79 predicted proteins | sample YL17G06_20_MG_FD_203694 | JGI IMG/M metagenome (GOLD analysis project Ga0315279, IMG submission 203694) | Sediment microbial communities from Yellowstone Lake, YNP, Wyoming, USA - YL17G06_20 | ecosystem: Environmental > Aquatic > Freshwater > Lake > Sediment | place: USA: Wyoming | collected...
TATTGTTCGGCAGTTCTCAACAGTCTATAAGCTGCATCAACATAATCAGAGAGAAATCCTTTCCTAGATCTCTGTTCGCGTATAGAGTTTTTTGCGTCACCCAATAATAAAGAAAGAATTTTATTTAAATGAGCTATATATAAAATTAATCTTTGGCTATAGAATGCAAGATAATTTCTATCTAACCCTGATAATTCTTTGTCGTCCATTCCTGAAACTATGTCAACGAAACTCTCGTAAAAACTTAATGCCATTCAATCACATAAAGATAAAGGATAATTAGCTTTTTAAATCTTAACACGAAAAGGAGATTCGGGCCTATATATAAAAATATAAAAAATTGCATCTAAAATAGGTTATCAGCACAGTTATGAGTAATATTAAATCTTAAATTTTTTAATCAAACAGTATTATAGTGATAGTATGCATGTCACGCTCGTGATGCCCAACTATGCAGACAGGAGGGTGCAGATGCCCCTCGGCATAGGTTACATTGCGGCAGTGCTGGAGAGGCGGGGGTTCGACGTAAGGATTGTCGACATGAACGTTTCCGGCGGGAAGCTGAGGCTTGGCTCTACTGACATCGTAGGAATAAGCTGCATGACGAAGACGTGGCCGCAGAGCTTGGAACTTGCGAGGATGATAAAGGAAGAGGACGCTGACATACCTGTGGTTTTTGGAGGTCCACATCCCACAGCTGCAACTGCGGATTGTATGAAGCATTCGGAAATAGACTTTTGCGTGGCTGGCGAGGCCGAGGTCACAGCGCCGGAGCTTTTCCTTGCAATCGGAAAAGGAAAAAATTTTCGCAGAATAAAAGGGATTGCCTTCAGGGAAAACGGCGGCGTAAAACGCACGAAGCCAAGACCGCTTATACAAAGCCTAGACAGCATTCCATTCCCAGCATACCACCTTTTCGAGGCAGAGAAATATTTTCGCAGCGTCGTAGGTGTGGAAACAACAGAAAGAATGCCTTGGGCAACTATGACAACTTCCCGTGGTTGTCCATACAGCTGCATATTCTGCTACCACGCATTCGGCAGATCGTGGAGGGCAAGGAGCCCTGAAAACATTTTTGCCGAGATAAAAATGCTTGTCGAGGATTACAAGATTAGGGAGATACTTTTTCTCGACGACAACTTCACTGTCGACAGGAAGCGGGCCATTGAAATATGCAACATGGTCATAGACAGCGGCTACGACCTGACCTTCAGGCTGCAGAGCGGCATGCGCGCGAACCTGATGGACTACGGACTGATGAGGAAGATGAGGGATGCTGGCGTGTACAGGATATCGCTCGGCATAGAGAGCGGCTCGCCGCAGATGCTGAAAAGAATGAAGAAAGACCTCACGCTCAATCAGGTGAGGAAGGCCGTGGCAATTTGCAACAAGCTAGGGATAGAGGTGGTCGGATTTTTTATCATCGGCCTACCTGGCGAGACGAGAAGGACAGCATACCAGACCATGAAGTTTGCAAAAGAGTTGCAATTGACGGACGCAGCATTCTTCACAGCTCTTCCTCTTCCAGGCACAGAGTTCTACGAATGGTCGCATGCCAACAACTTCTTGGAATGCAATGAGTGGAGCGGGTTCGACGTGTTCGGCGGCAGGAGCATTTCGCGCACAGAGGCGCTGACAACAGACCAGATAGCCAAGCTTGCGAAGATTGCCTACAGGCAGTTCTATTTCAGGCCTAAAACTTTATTGAGAAAGTTAACCAGCATAAAATCCCTGCCGGAAGCGAAGATAGCTTTTGATGAAGTTGTGAATTGGTTCAAACCTTCTAGGCCGAATGTGTTTTAGAAACAGATATGTGTCAGGTATTTATTTCTCGATTTTCAATAACCGCTTGTTATGACACGTCCGAAAAAAGCGGCAAGTCACGTTTTGGCAACATTCGCCATGTTGGGCTGGTCGCTGGAAAATATACAGGACATTTTTATACCAGAAGAACACAATACAAAGAGCGGTGTACTCAGAGGATTTCGCGACCTTTCGCATTCCATATCAGACTTCGAATACCTTTTCGATTGGAGGGAGATGAGGAAAGATAAGTTCTTCAAGGACGGTGTCGATCCATTTCTGCCTTTTAAGAAGGCGCTCCCGAACACCTTAGATTGCGTTTTAATAGGATGGCCGCTTTGGGACTATGTTTTAAAATCAACAATCAGAATTCCTCTTTTGATCCCACACCCATATCTGCAAGCTACGGTTTTCATGCGGATTGGTTGGGATTTTTTATATGTTTTCAAAGCATCTGCTTCGCGAGCAGCTGAGGTCGCAGAAAGCTATGATGCTGCAAAGGCGAGAAAACTCAGAAAAATAGAAAAAAAATTTGAAAGATGGGGAAATGGATTGAAGACTGCCACACAGGCGTTTGATTACTTTAACCATAGAGAAATAGTAGACTGGTGGAATAATCGCGACAAACGAAAAGCTGAAAGACTGCATGAAGAGGAGACAGAAGATAAGCTGGGCAAGATGCAAACGTTGAAAATGTACAAAGATATGTTTTTTGATAAACACATATGCTGGGGCGAGGTGAAACTTTGGGGTGGATTCTTTTACAAGTTTTACGACAATTGGCGTACACTTTACAGGAAAGAGCGTGAAGAAGGTTTGAGAAGCGTTATCAGAAAAGAGTATAAAAAGAAACAAGAAAATATTTACAACGGCTTGGTTAGGCTGAGGAAAGAAGATGTTTACGCAATGCTGAGAGAAATTGGGCATAAAGCCAGCCAGGTTTCACGAACGGTTGTTCAAAAATCTAAACTATAGGTTCAAGTCTTCAAAGACAAACACCAATTGAAATTATGCGTTTAAATTTTTATCTATCAATTAGTTTATAGTGGGCTGATGGCTTCTGTATTAGAAAAATTAAGTTATCGTGTACGTCAAGGAAGAGTTTTTTATAATCGCGATATTCCGTTGGGTGACTTGGTAGATAACATTGTTGATACCGGGCCAATTAGTTATGAAGAAATAGAGCCGACTCTTTTTGAAGCCCTAAATATGATTATGGAAAAAGACAATGTTCGGCTTTATCGAGGTATTGATCCGGATGGCGGCCACCCGTATTTTGGCTTAAGAGCCATTGTTGATGAGAAGAGTATTCTTAAATTGGTCATTTGGAGAGGTAAATTGCTGTCTCCCCATCTTCGCGAAAAAGCCGTAGAGATATTGGGAAAGCATAAAAAGGAAATCGAGTCTGCTTACCAGCAAACCGCAAAGTTGTTAGTTGAAGAATTAGAAGCCGAACTTTTGTAACCCGCAATGAAAATGTTAAATGAGTGTTTTAAAGTGTCTCGGTTAAAAATATAATCCGTCCGCGAGAAATCCATGGACTTTAGTCTGAGGTGCATACGATTTTCCCACCCCTTTAAAAATTTAACTGTTCTATATTTTTTCATGGGAAAACAGAAAAGGAAGTGGAGGAAAAACTACAGCTCTGTGTCCTCCAGCCCACGGAATCCTAATCAGCTGGACGGGACACCCTTTGTTAAAAAACAACAGAGATATTTGCCTCCATATTCTAAGAATCCGCATTTTCCTAACCTTGACAAACTTCCTGAAGAAATATACGAAATTATATGCAATGGGGATTTCAAAGGCAGCAGGTGCCAGACCGTTACAGATATATTATTGCACAGAATGTCTTCAACAAGACCGATAGTACCACTTGGCATAATAAAAAATTATAGCATTTCCATAGGTTATGTGAAGCCGGCAGAATACAAGGGCGATTTGACTGTTGAAAAGAACTTTGGCATAGCCCTCACACCATGGCATCGTACACACTACATAGTCACACTAAGAGGCATGAAAGATGTGCCAACAATCTTGTTAACAAGAGAAAGCAATGACCTTTTGGGATGGGCCGCAAATTTCACGTCAGTAGGTACGCGAGAATTAAATTATCCAGCTCTTTTATATGACCTCAAAAAAATTGAATCGTTGTTTGACATCGGTTGTATAATAAAGCCCTACCAACCTTCTACCAGTTACAGGAAAATTCAGACCGTCTAACGCGCCTAAGGCAAATCGACTTTAAGTATCTCAGTTAAATATTTAATAAACCTTTTAAATGCGATACGGAAAAAACTGACTTTTAAAAGCAACTCGTGTATAGATAAATCTGAAATCCTTAGAACATGCAAGTTCGAACCTGTTACAGGACCGTTATGTGATTTTGAACTTGTTACAAGCTTAGATCCAGTCCTCTCGAAGTAGACTGCCTAGAATATTTAAAACAGAAATGGAGTGGGACGAGATGCCCGCCCCCACCTATAGGTGTTGTAACTAAACCGGCAGCAAAACATGGATATGTTGTTTATTCTCTTCCATTTTTTATATCAGATTATAGACCAACTAAAGAAAATATTGAAGTGCAGTCTGAAAGATTAAAGGCAGAAGCGCAGGAATGTGGTTTGGAAGTTCTAGCAATAGATGTAGTTGGAAATTATAAAACATTCGGTGAATCCGATTTAGCACTACTTGCTAGAAAAGTTTGAAATGTAAAAAGCCAGACTTATTCAACAAAGCTTCGTCTAGCTAAAAAGATTTAAACTTTATCTGAAACGGCAACCAAATCAAACTTATGAGCCTTCCGCGTATGCCGTTCGAGAGAATCCTGAAGAAAGCCGGTGCTAGGAGAGTGTCAGCAGACGCCATGGACGAGTTTGCAAAGGTCATGGAAGAAAAGATGTTCAAGATAGCTGTGGAGGCTGCTATGCTAGCAAAGCACGCCGGCCGCAAGACGATTATGGATGAGGATGTAAGGAAGGCAATGAGAAAGTTTTAATCCTTTGAAGCTCATTAGTTGAATATGACAGCCGAAGAGATGATCGATTCCTTGGAGAGGCAGACTGGAGTTTCTAAAGACATTCTGATGAATATGGCTGCGAAAAAGCAGAAGGTCGTGGCAGGCGTCTCGCTCGAGGGAGCAATTCGAATGATAGCTAACGACTTCGGCATAAACTCTTTTGGAGAAAAAAAGCAGATGAACATGGTCGGTATAGTGAGCGGCATGAAGAACGTCGGCGTCACTGGAAGGATATTCAACATCAGCAGGATTGTGGAGTTCAAGCGCAGCGACGGCACGCCTGGCAAAGTTGTGAACGTTTATGTCGGCGATTATTCTGGATTCGCGAAGCTTGCGCTGTGGAACGACCAGGCGAAGCTTGTCGAAGAGGCTGACATAGAGCTGGGCGATGTCATACAAGTCAGCAACGCGTTCGCAAAGGAGAACCAGTTCGGCGACATAGAGCTGTCTTTGGGAAAATTCGGCAACGTGCAGATTGTAGAGGCGGAAATGCCGTCTGTGGATGAATTCAAAAAGAGGATAGTAACGACGCCGCAGCGCGTTGAGATATGCAACACTGCGCAAGGACTGTTTGAGATAGCCGGCGAGATCGCAACGGTTTTTCGCGGGAACTTCATATTCAACACCTGCTCTTTGTGCGGTAGTTCGCTTGTTGACAACAAATGTACGGAGCACGGCGACGTTGAAGCAACACCTGCAATGATAATATCACTTGTGGTTGATGATGGAACGGGCGACATGCGAGTGGTCTTTTTCAGGGAGCTGGCAGAGAAGGTTGCTGGCGTGACAACAAGCGACATAGCAGCCATGGATAGGGAGCAGCGCTACGAGACGATAAGCAAAAGCCTTCTCGGCAGGACGGTCGTGGTGTCTGGCAGAGTGAAAAAAAACAAAATCTACGACAGGCTTGAGATGATGGCCAACAGCTTCAAGGAGCTGGATGTAACAGAAGAGGCGAAAAGGCTGGCTGCAGAGGTCGAGGCAAAGCTGGATACTACCACCGGCGAAGGTAGCAACAATATTTAAGTCTTAAAGATAATATGAAAAATGGGTGTGTTGATGGCTAAAAAAGAAATAACCCTTGGAGACATTCCCGGTGTCGGAAAAGTCATAGAGGAGAAGCTGAGAGAGGTTGGTTTTTCTGATCCCATGGCCATTGCTGTCGCTTCGCCTAGTGAACTTGCAGCGATAGCCGAGATTGGAGAAGGTCAAGCAGCAAAGATAATACATTCCGTCCGCGAGATGCTGCAGATTGGGTTTGAGACAGCGGACAAGATACTGGAAAAGAGGATGAATGTTGCGAAGATTTCCACCAACAGTAAAAACCTAAATGATTTGCTTGGCGGCGGGGTCGAGACACAAGCCTTGACAGAGGCTTACGGTCAGTTTGGCAGCGGAAAAACTCAAATAGGATTCCAGCTTGCTGTGAACGTGCAGTTGCCGAAGGATAAGGGCGGGCTTGCTGGGAACTGCTTGTGGATCGACACGGAGAACACTTTTCGTCCGGAGAGGATAAAACAGATTGCAAAAGGTTTGAAGCTTGATGAGGAAAAGGTGCTGAAAAATATTTTTGTGGCTCGCGCATTTAATAGCCTTCCGTCATCCGAGAATGTGTATGTTCTAAATGATAATGATTTTCATAAAATAGAAATAGGTGATTTGGTTGAGAATAGAAAGGGTCATCCTATTACCACATTTGCTTTTGATCCTACAACAGGTGAGATGAAGATGTCAAAAGTTACGGCGTTGATATCGCATGAAATGCCGCAAAGTGAAGAATTTTACAGAATAAAGACAAGATTCGGAAGAGAAGTTATAGTCACAGGCTCCCATTCTCTGTTCAAAGGTATAAGGATTGGAAAAAGAGGAAAGGAAACTGTAATAAGGGAAAAAAATAATATGCGTCCGGTTTCTGCTGAAGCAAAAACTATGAAGCAAGGCGATTTTGTAGCAATTCCAAGATATCTCCCCATGTTGGAAAAACAAATAGACAATATCGGACTTTTAGAAAAAATGCCTGAAAAAATTAAAACTGAAATAGAGTTGCATGAAGGAAAAATAAAATTAAAGCATACAGGTAAGCATGAATCAACAAAAATACCAAATGAAGTTTTCGTCGACGAAGATATTTTGTGGCTTTTTGGCCTAATTATCAGCGAAGGGAATGCACAATATAAAGACCGTTTGCTGAGGGTGAGAATAACTTCAGAAACAGGATATTTAGAAAAAGCTCAGAAAATTATAAAAAATAAATTTAATGTGGATAGTAAACTTTATGCAAGCGTCCACACACTTTTTATTGGTAGCAGATTATTCGCTCTAATCTTGAAACATTGTTTTGACATACCAGTAGATTTAAAATCCAATAAGAGATATGTACCAGGATGGATATTCCAACTTGAAAAATCTAAACTAAAATATTTTCTTAAAGGGCTGTGGGATGGGGATGGCTGCCATAGTGAAAAAAGAAGAAGTAACAGATTAATTTTTTCTACATCAAGCAAGCAGTTGGCAAATGATATAAACATGTTGCTGCTTAGATACAGAATAATTGCATCGATATTTGAAATTGACTTGAAAAATTATAAAAATAGAAAACCTTATTGGTCGACACCATATAGAGTTGAAGCGGCTGGACTCTCTAACAGCGACCCACTATTACTTGAAGAGACTGTCCAGAAAATACATAATGCACCAGTATGGAATGATTTGGTATTCGCAAGAGTTACATCTATCGATAAAATACGTCTGAAAAAACAGGAGAAGGTGTACGATTTAGAAGTCCATTCTGAAAAAAACCCCTACGAGAACTTTTTGGGCGGATTTGGTGGTGTTTGTTGCCATAATTCGGAACATCAAATGTTTCTTGTGGACAAGGCAACGGAGATGATCGAGCAGAACAACATAAAGCTCATCATTATCGACAGCCTCACGTCGCATTTCCGTGCCGACTTCATAGGAAGGGGCGAGCTTGCACCAAGGCAGCAGAAGCTGAACAAACACCTGCACATTCTGCAACGTTTGGCAGACGCGCACAACCTTGCAGTGTATTTTACAAACCAGGTCATGGCGCGCCCGGATATTCTGTTCGGCGATCCTACAAGCCCTATCGGCGGCCATGTTCTAGCCCATCAGGCAACCTACAGAATCTACCTCAGAAAGGGAAAGGAGCATACGAGGATTGCAAGACTGGTCGACTCGCCAGGATTGCCAGAAGGCGAATCAGTTTTCCGCGTTACAGAGACAGGCGTGCAGGACGTTTAAGCTGGAAGAATTTTTCAAGGAGATCTATATATCAAGAAGGATCTCCCAAACGGACCAACCAGAAGATAGCGAATAAGTAAAATTCTTACAAAAGGTTGACAAACTGGTGCATATTCTTGAATTTGAAAAATAATCAACAGAAATGAAAGTTTTTTTGGCGTTCATAGAATAGGCGGAAGCCGTATTCTAAAATATATAAATGCTTATAAGATGTCACTAATAAGTAGTTAACTATGGCAGGAGTAAGTGAAGAGAGAAAAAAGATTCTTAGAGAAAGAGGATATGTTAATGATTTTTCAACTGATAGATATTGTGAAATTCTTTTCACAGTACCTGTTCCTATAGATAAAATTACAAGCGTTGAGACCACAACACCCGATAACGATGCTCATATAGGCAATCTATCAAACTCAATTGATTTCGGTGCGCATATTGGAACATTATCACTTTCTCCAGAATTTGGAGAAGTTGTGAAGATAAAAGATGATTCTTATGTAGGTGGCTATGATCCAAAATATTGGAATGATGGAAATTATGTTGATATTAAACATAAAAATGGTATTGTTTCACATCTTGAACATTTTATGTATAAAAGTGTAATGGTAAGTGAAGGTCAATTTGTACATCCTGGCCAACCGATTGCTCTTATTGGAGCGACAGGTTATGTTAGTTTTGTTGATGGTGTACCAGATTATCATGTACATTATGAAGTTCAGGAATTTTATGGGCCAGGTGAAGAAGATTACATCACATTGAAACCTAGATTTATAGGAGGTTACACACTCGGGCACAAATTTGTAAGAGGTTTCCCTGATATTTTCGCAGGTGAGAGTTTTGAGGAATTCAAAAAAAGCTCATAAATTATTACAAGACAAAAAGAAACATGATAGTTTATAAAAAGTAGAAATTCTTCCTGATTTCAGGATCATTCAAGGAAATTTACATGCCCGCAAAAAATTTCAGATATTTTTTATAGCTTCCAAATATTTTTCTACGTTAAGGACTCCTAAGAAAAAAACATCCGTGTTTTTCTCCAAAAGTATGTTGCGCTCGCCAAAACCCGGTATAGTTTTCGCCACGCCGTACCTGTCCATGAATTCTTTCAGCACCTCGATTGGTTTCATCCTCGACATGTCAGCGCCGTCCATCAGCTTCGGGTAGATCCTGTATGCATTTAAGAATCTCACATAGTTGTCGTACGTCTCAAACACGATTAAGATGTAGAACTCGCCGAAGTTTTTCACTGATATGTACTTGTTTCTTGCTACATCAGTTGCGTCGGGCTTATTGTACGTCTCCTCTATCAATTCCTTAGGCGTGCCTAGAACTTCCTGGAACCTGCTTACGAGCTCTGCGTATAGGAACTGCATTAAAAGATTTTTGTGTTTTTACTATAAAAATGTTTTTATAAAACTAAAACTAATCCTTTTATTTTAACAAAATAATCTTATGCAAATCATCAAACGCGGCGCTGAAGCAGTGCTTTACCTTGACAAGTACGACGGCCAACGGGTCTTGGTGAAGGAAAGGATAAAAAAAGGCTATCGCATTGCTCAGTTGGACGAGAAAATCAGGAAGACTAGGACGAAGAAGGAAGTGAAACTAATGACAGCTGCGCGATCTTGTAGTGTTATGACGCCAAAAATACTTGCCGTGGATGAGAAAGGCCATAAGATTATCATGGAGCATATCGAAGGAAAAACTGTAAAAGAATTGTTTTATTCTGCAGACAAGAAAACAGTGGCGGGTGTTTCTAAAGAGATTGGAAGGCTGGTTGGCAAGCTGCACAATGCGGGAGTAGTGCATGGCGATCTGACTACTTCAAATATGATTCTCGCAAAGGACTGCATTTATTTCATAGATTTCGGCTTGGGCGAGTTTTCGAAAAGGATAGAGGGCCAAGGAGTCGACCTCAACCTCCTTGCCGAGGCGTTAAAATCGACCCATTTTAAACTTTTTAAACTTTGCTGGAGCAATATAGTTAAAGGCTACAAACAAGAATATAAATTTGCGGACAAAGTATTAGAGAAGGTGGATGAGATTGAAAAACGTGCTAGGTATGCTAAAAGGCAGTGATAGATACGAGACTGCTGAAAACTGGGCCATAGCTTTCATAGTCATAGGAGCGGTCATGCTCTCTGCTGGCATAGGCATATCGATAGTCGAGCCCAAAGGTGTTGCTGCAATACTGTCAATGCTGGGCAGCTTCGTGGCGTTTATAGCAACGGTAGTCCTGATCTTCGTCTGGCTTGCCAAAGAGTTCCTCAAGTGATTGAACTAATTCAACGGACTAAAATTCTTCGGAAAAATATTTTAATTCATCGAGGAAAATATTATTTATATTCGATGGGTTATAGCTTACATGTTGCGCGGGTTCAAATCCCACCTCCCGCATGATACCTTGAGATATCTGAAGGTATTCTAAGATATATATAAAAATCTAAATTAAATTATGAATAAAGGTCAGTACCAACTACTACTTGGCTTATTGATTATTATTTCCATCGGAGTTTCAGTCGGAATTTTATATTATTGGACATTTAAACCAGAAACAATATCCAACCAAACAACCACAACAACTGGCACCACAACTGCGTCTACGACCACTCCGACAATATCTACGACCACTCCGACAATATCTGCAACCACATCAACGACAACTCATTCAACGACCGAGACAACAACTTCAAGCACATCCCCTACAGCAAATCAACTGGTTAGCATGACTGGAACTGTCGCATACGTGATCGGTTTGAACGGTTCAATAGTTTATGCTCGAAACGGAGACACAGGTCAAATCGACTATTCTGGTACAGACGCAACAATAGTCATTCAGAATGCATTGATCAAAACGAGTTCTAATGGTGGCGGCACAGTTGTTCTTCGTGTAGGACGATACTACATGAGTGGTGTGCTGTCATTGCCAACTAATGTCGCATTAGTCGGTGAACTAAAAGGTCCGTTTGATCCTAGCTCAAATCCTGCGACAACGACAGTTGGACCAACTTTTCTTATTACAAGTAATTCAACCGAATTCATAACAGTCACCGGATACAATACAGCTTTGGAAAATATCATTTTTGTTTATCCCAATCAAGTTAGCCCATCAGCATCAACTCCCATCTCTTATCCATTTACAGTAAAACTTTCCAGAGGACAAGCTGGATTCAAAGCAAGAAATCTTTTGTTCGTAAATAGCTATCAAGCAATTGATTTAGAAGGAGGACGTGCTTTGCTAGAGGACTTATGGATTGGAGCATTCCGAACAGGGATATTCATTGATCATTCAGCAGACGTAATTTACATATCGAATGTTATAATGAGTGTGTTCTGGGACACGACTAATCTTCTCCTCCATGGTCAGCCAATAGACAACTGGGTACAAAATAACGGTTATGGTCTAGTAATTGAAAGAGCAGACGGTGTCTACATAAACAATATGTTCATTTTTTACAAATATGACGGAATTTATTTGCGTGACTCATATGATACATCACTTTCGATAAGGAATAGTTGGGGTTCTGCTGTAAACGTAGTGATGGATGCTGTACAATACGGTTTACTTGTACAATCTACACAAAATGGTCCTGGATGGACTTTTTCTAATCTTCAAATTATCAGCGCAGTTAATAACCCAAAGTCAGCGGTCTACTATCAAACTGGTGGAACGCAAGCACCAAAAGTCAGAATACTAGGCGGTTCATTCTCAGGTGCGTGGGCTGCTCCAGTCAATACTAATGCAGTGCCTGGTAGTTATCTTTACATAAGTGACATACAGTGGTACAATCCTGTTGGTGCAATTACTGCACCTTCTATTCCAGCAAGTGGAACGCCAGCGATGAATACACAGCCCTTTAAGGTACAGGTTTTCGTAAACGGTGGAACTGTTAGCAACATTGCTATCAATGGAGCAAATACCGGAATGAACTCTGGCACTTTTCTCCTTATGCCTACAGACACCATTACACTGTTCTATTCATCTTCACCTAGCTGGGCATGGTTCGGACTTTGAATTTTTATATATCAATTTTAACATTTATTTTAATACTCTCGCTCTGCAGCCCAGCCAGAGAACACACTTCCCGCACTAGGTCTCAGTGTCAGGTTCAGCAAAGTATTTTATTTACAGTAATTAAATTATAATTAATGAGTTGGAAAGAATTTTTGAAACCGGATTGGAGGAAAATTGTAGTTTTGATATTATTGTTGATAATTTTCACAGTTCCTGTTAGGACAATGTTACAAAGTTATCCCAAGTATGTATCAATCCATGGTTTACCTTTCGAATATTTGGAAGTTGGGCATGATTATACAATTGAAAGTTTTTTTGGCATAACATACATTGGTATATCATCCAATTACATGTTATCATATTTCGCATTAGCATTCTTTATTCTAGACATTATTTTATGGTATATTATTTCCTGCTTTATATTTTGGATTTATGGTAAAATCAGAGAGAAAAAATAGATTTTTACACTTATTTTAATATTCTCGCACTGTAGTCCAACCAGGTAGCACACCTCCCGCATTGAACTTTAACTATATTTTCAAGAAAAGTAAAGTAGTATAAAGTATTTATTTATATAATCAGTAAATTAAGAGACATCAGTGATAGCATGGCGCGCATGTACAGTCGTAAAAAAGGCCACCACGGCTCTAAAAAACCACCCATAAAAGTTGTGCCGAGATGGGTGAAGATGAAGAAGGCTGACATAGAAGAGCTGATAGTGAAACTTGCAAAGGACAAGAACAGCTCTGCGAGGATTGGCACGATACTCCGCGACCAGCACGGCATACCCTGCGTCAAGACAGTCATCGGCAAAAACATAGTCGAGGTCATGCGCGAGTACAAACTTTATCCTGCAATGCCTGAGGACATGCTCAGCCTGATGAAAAAGGCCGTGCTGCTCCACGAGCACATGGCCAGGAACAAGGGCGACAACCTTTCGAAGAAGGGGTTGGAGAACCTTGAATCGAAGATACGCAGGCTTGGAAAGTATTACTCTCGTGTCGGGCTGATGGAAAGAGGATGGAAGTACGACGCAGAGAAGGCAAAGCTGATCGTGCAACAGAAGTGATGACGCAACAGGAGTGATTGAGTGGCTGCAAAAAAGACGAAATCAAAGGAGTGGTTCATTATCGTAGCACCGAAAATGTTTGGCGAGAAGGAAGTAGGAAGGACGATGGTGGCAGAGCCAGAGCATCTCATGGGCCGCAAGATAAGCCTCAGCCTGATAGAGCTGACAGACAACTTCGAGAAGTTCTACATGAAGTTCAATTTCCGCGTTGCTAGGGTTGAAGGCAACAAAGCATTCACAGAGTTTGACAGCTCGGAGTGCATGCAGGACTACATATCGAGGATGATAATCAGAAGGGTGAGGAGGATTGATACTGTTCAAGACCTAAAGACAAAGGACGGCGTTTTCTTAAGGGTGAAAGGCTTGGCTGTTATTTCAAGACGGATAAAAAGCAGCATAGAGAAGAACATAAGGAACAACATAAAGGAAATGATCAAGGATTTCGTGGAGAAGTCGACGTTCGAAGAACTGGTGGAAAGCATAATCAACGACGAGCTCAAGAACATCATACTGCGGCAGTCTAGGAAGACATATCCTGTCAGGAACTTTGAAGTCAGGAAGACGCAGGTCGCGCGCGCGAAGTAGTTTTTCACTTATTCATAAAATGACTTCTTTTTTGAACAATTGGCTTATCCTTCCTAGATAAAATGTTGGAGATAAAACATCTACATCATGTTTTCCTATTCTTTCTACAATATTATCATACGCTTCTGTTGCTTGGATATATCTCTCAGTTGTTTTTAACACATCTTCTGGAGGTAATTGTCTAGTTCTATCAGGATGTGTTTTTAAAGCAATTTGATGATAAGCTCTTTTAACTTCATTTTCATCATTTATTGGAGGAATACCTAGAACTTCGAAAGATTTGCTAGTATCAACCATGATTCCTCTGAACTTTGATAATAAGGAATAACTTGCACCAAGCCAGTTTTCAAGATTCTCTTCTCTATAAGTTCTTGCCATGCTTTTGAAAATTGATGATAAATCGAAATGAACAGTATCTCTGATTGCCCTTAAGATAGCGTAATCTAGTTCTATTACTCTTTTATCGACAGGTCTGCTGCTATAGACAACCAATTGTCTTTCTTCTGCAGAAGTGTCCCACCATTCTCTTTCTGTAGTCGGTTTAGATTTTTCAAAAACACCTACAGTTTCTTTTGCTTCTTTAGATAGAGTTTCTCCTTCCTCTAATTCTTCAGGTTTTACTTCTTCTTTAAACTTCCTTCCAGTTAATACTTCTAGGAATCCTTTTTCAACAACAAAACTAGTTTTTCCATGTTTTGCTTTAGCCAATTGTATTGCCGTTCGATTTTCTTCTATTTCATCTTTCAATTCATTTATTAATTTTGCAACAGCTTTGATTCTATCCTGGTCTTGATAGGGATTTTTGAATCTTCCAGTAAGAGCATTGCATTTTCGGCTGAATGATTCTTCGACAAAAAAACCACCACCAAATCCAGTTTCACATTTCAAATTACCTTCAGGATCAAGAATCAAATGAACATAATTATCCTCATGACTACCAGAATCTGCAATATAAACAATTCCATAGAAATCAGCAATTTTTCTGAATGTATTTACAATATCTTCTTTTGTTTCACCTTCACCATATGGAAAAATATCCCATAATTTTGTGCCTTTTTTAAATTTGAGTCTAGGTTTGAGTTCTTCTGTCTTTCTTGTTACTGCAGGCTTCTCTTGCTCGTGTAATTTTTTCCTTTTTTCTAATTCTTTAACAGCATAGCCTAATGTCCTAATTTTTACATAATCTTTTATACAGGCTCTGGCAGCTGCTGATTGAGATTCTAAACTTCCAATTGAATCAAAGCGAATTGTATTCGAATCTCCAGGAGAAATTAACTCAAACAATAAGCTAGGGTCACTCAATAATACTGCGTCTCTATTTACCCCTTCTGGGAACAATAATTTTGCGTGTGCAACACTTTCTGCCATGTAAAGGTTATTAACAACAGGTATGACCAGTTCTCTCCTGGCTTCTGTTGGTAAAGAATTGTAATCAATTTGTGTCAATCCTTTAGGCATTGGCAATTTGTGTTCTTCGAATATTTTCTGCATATCTCTAGTGTTATAAATTTCTATTGTTCCCATACGACTAAGATGATCACTAATCTTTGTTGTGAAAAGTGCCAAGGCAAGAGAATTTCTGAAGCTTATGGGAACAGATTTTTTGCTTAAATCGTAAACAAAATCAGACTCCCAATTTTCTGTTACCCATGCTCTAACTGGCTCTAAAAAAATATTATCGACAACAGTTTTTCCAAATTTCTGGGTTCCCAATTCTTTGATGGCATCGTCTAAAAGCAAATATTCTAAAACAGTTAATTTTTCTCTACCTCTCAAATCCCTCGATGGATCTTTTTCTAGGAAATCTACTGATATCTGTGGAACTTCTAAAGCTTTTAGTTCATGGCCAGTACTCATAAGAAAACAATTTTAATTTAACTTTAAATCCTTTTAGAAACACGAAAAGTTCTTCCCAACCCCGTTCCTTCCACTCATTTTATAAAATATTTCGCAATCCTTATGCCTATGTTGGAGAGCAGCAGGGCGATGGTTATTATCGTCATGATTTTTATCGCGAGCTTGCCGCGCTTTTTCCCGAAAAGCTTTACGAAGAACTCCTCGAACATGTACCCGCCATCAAAGGGCTTCATCGGCAGCAGGTTGGCTATACCAACGCCAATGCTGAGCACGAAAATCCAGAAAAGCAGCTTCACCCACACCGAAACAGCTTCAAACATGTAGTCGGGCACGTAGCCGCCGAGCCTGTACTCGTAGACGCGCGTTATGTTCTGCACGCCCACGAACGGCCTCGTAACATCGTCAGGCCTCGCAACTGTCTTGATTTCATACAAACCTGTGGATGTTTTCATAATTACAACGTCGCCGACAGCAGTCCTGTTCATGAACGACTCGAAATCCGTCTCGTTGCTGATGCGCGTGTCGTTCATTTGGTATATCACACCACTAAGGCCTGCAGTTTCAGCAGGCGTTCCGGCAATAGTCTGCTTGAAAGCTATGCCAGCCTCCGCTATCATCGACGAAAAAATACTTACAGTCAGCATCGAAATCAGGAAAACCGCCACGGCCATCACCAGGTTTCCGAAACTTCCTGCTGCATAAATCCTAAGCTTGGAGATCATCCTCAGCTTGTTTATCTGCTTTTGGCTTGGGTCGACAAACGCTCCTATGGGCAGCACGAAGAATAGTATTACGCCGAAGCTTTTTATGCTGACACTCTCCAGCCTTGAGAAGACCGCATGCATGAACTCATGAGAAGTCATTATCACGAAAACTCCGATGAGCCAGTACCAGAATGGGACAGAAACAACAGGCTCAGGATACTTTACAGTGCTTACTGAAGGAAGTATTATGCCGAACATCTGCTCGAAGGAAAGCGTCATCTTCAGCAGCAGGCCGAAGCCGACGATCGATATCACCGTGCCGGAAACAGCTGCAAAGTTGCCGACCCACATTATCAGCTTCCAGTGTTTGTTGACGAACCCGTCTATGGCCTCCCTACCTTTCGTCCATTTTTTTATTATTATGCCGTGGTCGTACTGTATTCTCTTCCTGTCGCGGTAGACAAGTATTCCGACTAACAAAAAGAACAGCAGGGTTGAAATGATTTCTATGTCAAACATTAAAATACTATTTAATTTTCTCATTTATTAATGCCCAGTCGGGCTATAGTTCAAGAATATTTTAATTAGTGCTAAACTATTGAGGTAAACTTTATAAAAAATTAATACGACTTCTTTTAAATTCAGAATAACCTTTAATTGATAATTTCAGCAAATGCGAAACATAAGCTAAATTTAATAAATCGATTGCAAGTGCGGCAAAAACATATAAGGGATTATTTTGAGCAATTTGCGGTTCAGTTATTACTTTAAGAGTCATGTAAGTTCCTGACATAAAAGAAAAAGGAGAAATACCATACATCATTATATCTTCCAGTGCTTCTTTCATAACTTTTAACTCTTTGTTTAAAGATTTAACCGTTTCTATTGCTCTGCATTCGGGTCAAGATGCGGGAGGCGTGCACATAACAAAAAGTGCAGTGCGTACGGTTTCTATTATTTAATATGTTTGTAAAGATTTATCATTTTTGATTTATCACTTTCTCCGTTCTTCAAAGAATTCGTCAGCAAATTTTATATAAATAGGATGATGAAGTAATGCACCTGCAAATGTTTCAAAATCAACATCATAACTTGGGTATTTTTTCCTAAAAGCATCATAATGGTTGGTAAAAAATTCAAAATATCTTCTATCATGAATTTTTGCCATTTTTCTTGCTCTGGGGCTTGGTGGTGAAGCTTTTAATCGACGATTAATTTCTTCTGCTATAGCTTCAATTCGCTCAGCTTGACCTTCTCTATAAAGACTTTCATGAAACTGCCTTACTTCCTTATACTTATCAATATATTCTGGAGTAACTTCTGAACCAGCAATATCATCAAGCTCAGATCTTGCTTTCGTTAATGATAACATATAAAAGTCAATATTTTTGAAGAGATTTAAGTTTTGTACGCACTGCGCTTTTTACTCTGTGCGGGAGGTGGGATTTGAACCTGTCACAAATAATTAGCAATGAAGACTATCAAATCCATAATATGTAAACCAATTTTCATCAGGACTTAAAGTACAATCGCCAGGACCCTGTATAAGTTCCTTAACTTTTCTTGTCGCTGTATCGGTGTTATTATAGACATTATTCCAAGCCGTACATAAAATTTCCAGGCATTTCGCTGGATTTATTTCAACAGTGCCATTTTTGCAAGAAAACATATTCATGCAGTATATGGCATTTTCACATACCTTAAATCCTTTCATACTTTCAGAATCAATAGCATCAACTTTTCCATTTCTATTAAAATCAGTATCTCCAGTCATTTGTGCGCAGCAGAATTTTACAGCATCATCAGCATTTCCACTTGATTGAGCATCTTTGCATAAAGATTCACAGTTGTTTGCAAACCTTCTGTATTCCAATGATTGTTTATAACATACAGAAGAATCAAATTGTGGAGGATTTGTCTGAAACATAACAATTGTAGAAATTATAATTAACGCCAAAATAAAACATATGAAGACTATCTTTGACTTTTTCCCCCTTCGGTTATCATAAAGCCATGTAATAAAACATGCAAAAACATACCAGTAAATAGCAAAAAATATCAAAAACAGTCCCAATATAATAATTGATGGAATGAAACTGAGGGCACTTAGATTTGACATCATATAGAATGGCAATCCCCAAAATACTGTGATAATATTAGACATTATTCGTAGAAAAATAGTGTAAGCTGTATCAATATTACAGGTACGAATTCGAATTCCTTCGAGAAAAAGTCCGGTGACAAAAACAATCACGTCTACAATAAGGAATAGCACAAAAAGCCCCAATTTTAACTTTGTTGGTTTCAAAAATTCTTCCCAATTCATTAATTGATTTTTATTTTCTCTACATTTAAATTGTGGTTAAATCATCTTCTCAGAATTGTATCGCAAAACGTATGCAAAATTGTAATACAAGTGCAGGGGTGTACGTTTCAATTGTATTCAAAATCAACTGTCTTTTTATTGAAATGCGGAAAGGATTTGAATCGATTAGCCTTGTATAAAATATGCAGCAAATGTTTCAGTAGCTAAACTGCATGTAACAAGCGATTAAGTATACCAGGTCCTACCTATAATCCGTATTCTTCCATCTTCAGTTAGTGTGTATATGGGTTTTCCTACTTTTTGGCGTCTCAATCTGGAGCCCCATCTAGAACTATAGCATCCGACTGCTTCGTTCGCCAAATCTCTTCTTAAATCATCAAAAGTATATTTTCTGTCTTCCTCAATCATAATAATCTAATTATATTTCTTCAGTTAAAGATTTGAATCTTATGTAGGGGGTGTGCACGCAAGTTGCACTGAAAATCCACGGATTTTTTTGGCTGGGTGCGGCGGAAGGGATTTGAGCCTATTAGAAATCAACTTTCATTGTTTTTGTTGTTCCTATCTTGAGAAATAACCTTTAGGATATGTAAGGCTTGCCACGTAAGATGCTGGTGATATCCATCTTAATAGTTTTTTTCCTTCGGTTAATCTCTTGAGGTTATAACTAACAGCAGCCATTTCATATGAACACCAACCTAAACCCAATAAAAACCCGATTGTTATCAAATTATTCATTGCCATACAATTCAATATAATCAACTAAAAGATTTAAACCTTATGTGTGCGGGAGGTGTGCCTAGCAATTGTATTCAAAAACGAAAGGATTTTTAATCACTTCATTCTATTCTGATAATTTTTGACAATTTTTTGCATAACCCAATTTTTCAAGCTTTCGATTGGTTTTCATCATTTAAAATAATCTAGAAAAGAATTGCGTTATTTCCTTTCTTTTATTTTTAATCATCCCTACACCAATAATTGAGTAAAGGGTTACAATCATGAGTTCAAGTGCTAATGTCCTTATTTCTTGGTTGCACGTTGAAATGGCATACGCAAGAGGAAATGCAGCTACACCTGCAACATTGACAGCTAATTCAATTTTTTGCCGTTTTCTTTCCTCTTCACTAATCCTAAATCTTTTATAATAATGTTCCCACAGTTCAAATTCATCAAATCTTTTTTCACATATTTCTTTATTAGAATCAAGAATTCCAGAGCAGGCCAATCTTACTGTTAAAGACGAATTTCTATCTGGTCTAAACGAATGTGACACATTCTTAGGAACATAAACTTCTCTTCCTGCACAAAGACTTTCCTCCTTCCCACCATTTTCCGAACGTGTATATAAAACCCCCATTCCTTCTACCACACGAAGTGCTTCATCTACATCTTCATGATGATGTAAATCAACAGGTCGAGGAAAAATAATATCTACAACAGTATAACCGAGTCTTTTTATGACTTCATTAGAATATGGTGATTTAAACAATAAACCCGATTTAGTGTCTAACTTATATCCGTGTGATTCATTTTTTTCAACCAACTGGTTTAAAAAACTAGGATTTACATTATTTTTATACCAATTTTTGACTGGACCATCTTCCATTAGTTCTATGACATTTGCCATAATTCATAGCACACTCTGAACTATTTAAGTTTTAATGCGGGAAGTGGTGTTTGAACCCTCTGAAAAAGAAACTGCGTTTCTCTTTTCAATCTCTTCCTTCATAAGAAATCACCAATTATGTGAAAAAGACTTGCTCCGAATATATTTTTAGTTCTCAACATTATAAATCCTGTAACAAAGCTAACAAGGATACTTCCTACGTTATTAACTATACCCCAATAACTTGGTTCATAAAATCCGAAAGGCCAGTGCCACATCATATGAAATATGCCAGCTATTAGGATTGGTAAAATAGCTTTCTTTAAGGTTAATTTTCCTTTTGGTGTTAATCTTGTGAGAACGTAGCCTCTAAACGCAGTTTCCTCGACAAAACCAGCCCCGAACAATACGCTGAAAGCAAACGAAGGTTCATGCCATCTAATGAATCTTGTTTCATACCACTTGCTAAACTCTTTATTTAAGTCCAATCCTAAAACAGCGATAAAAACTAAAACAAGAGATAGATATAAAAACACAAAAATAAAAGCCCATTTTATACTTTTTGCAAAATTGACTTTGGTATACCCTAATGATTTGAATAATTGTCTTAATTTTGTTTTTTCTACTTTTTTTATAAACAAAAGGGTTGCTATAAACATAAATGAATAACAGAAATAATCTGAGGATAAAAAGCTGATAACGAGGTTGTAATTCGAAATAAACGCAAGAGCTATGAATAAATTAAAAGAAAAGATAGTCAGAAAGAACAAGAATGTGGTAGGAATTATATTTTTCGTGTTCAAATAGTCTTCTATTTTCATTATATCTATTTCATTTTAGACCTCCCTAAAATATAACTTTAGAAGCATGTGCAGGGGGTGGGTATCGCTTTGCTAGCGGATGCAGACTATATGCGTCCACTGGCGGCTGTGTGCAGATAGCATTTACAGATGTAAAATGATGCGAGGAGGTGCAAATATCATTGACAATAAAATTTATGCATTTTTTCATTGTAAATTTGATGCGATTATTTTTTACTATTTTTTAGAAATAATATTAAGTATAAATTCTTTAAATTATTTAATAGTATATAATGAGAAGTTTTGCAGATAGATTGTTGGATTCAGTCGATGAATTAGGAAGTCCTGTTTGTGTTGGTTTAGATCCGAGGCTTGATAATATTCCTTCATTTATATTAAAAGAAGCTATGAAAGAATATGATGTGAAACCTGGCGAAAGTTCTGAAAATGCTTGGTTAGCTTCTGTAAAAGCAATAGAATTATTTAACAAAAAAATAGTTGATGCAACTGTAGATATCGCACCAATATACAAACCACAGTCAGCTTTTTATGAACCTTTCAAAAAGTTTGGAATGGGAGTATTAGAAGAAACGGTACGCTATGTGCAATCTAAAGGTAGACTTGTTATTGTTGATGGAAAAAGAAATGATATAGGAGATACTGCTCAGGCTTATGCAGATGCATATCTTGGAACAGTAGGGCTTATAACAGGTGTTACTGTAAGTAGTTTTAATGCAGACGCCTTAACTGTGAATCCATATTTAGGTTCTGATGGATTAAAACCCTTTATAGACGTCTGTAAAAGAGACGGAAAAGGTATATTTGTTTTAGACAAAACTTCTAATCCTTCTTCTCTTGAATTGCAAGATTTGGAATTTGCTGAGAAGCATGGTGGTAGAAAATTATATGAGCAAGTTGCTCTTAAAATGGAAATATTAGGTCGTGAATTGATTGGTGAAAGAGGCTACTCAAGTTTAGGATTAGTCGTAGGTGCTTCCGGAGCAACACCAGAACAAGTTAGAGAAATGTCAGCTACAATTAGAAGATTAAATCCATTTTCAATAATTCTGGTTCCAGGTTATGGCCATCAAGGTGGTACAGGTAAAGATGTTGTGCCAAATTTCAATAGGGAAGGTCATGGTGCTATTGTGAATAATTCTCGTGGAGTAATTTTTGCTTATGCAAGAGAACCTTACAAATCTCAATATAAACCTGAAGATTTCGATAAAGCTGCCAGAGCTTCAGCATTAGCTATGAGAGATGACATTATAGGTGCATTAAAGGAAGCTGGTTTTAAGAGATGGACTTAATGTTTGACCAGAAAGCATATGATGAATTTTTAATTAAAAATGGCGTAGTAGGATTTTATGAAGACCCAATAACATTAAGATCTGGAGGATTGAGCTATTGGTACGCAAACTTTCGTGCTCTGTTAGTTGATGTGAGATTAGCAGATAGGGCAGGCCAATTTATTTACGATTTCTCAATTGATAATGGATTAAAACCTACAAACTTTTTTGCTGTTCCTGAAGGGCCGAGAGAATTTGCGGGCACGGCTAATAGGCTTTTATTAAAATTACCAGAACCATGGTACGAAACACCTATTTCAGCAGCAAGTCTCAGAGCGGGATATAAAACTCATGGTAGTCCTTTAGATAGATATTCTGTTGGCCCTGTTTTTTCTTGGATGAAACCTGTTATTATCGAAGATGTAAGCACTACAGGCAATTCGTCGACTGAGTTTGTGATGCTCTTACAAGAATTAGGCATAACTCCAATATCTATGGTTTCTATGCTATCAAGAATGGAAAGACGAAATGATAGGAAAACGGTCAAAGAATTTGTGGAAAATGATTATGGTGTTAAATATTTTGCTATGACTTCTGCAGAAACAGTTCTACCGAAAGCTGCAGAATTACTTAAACCGAAGGAAAAAGTTTTGAAAGGTCTTAGAGAAGAACTAAGCGATCTATCACGTTATATAGTATCAATAGAAATTTGATTTTAGCTTTTAATGGGTAGATTAAAATGGAAAAGAAGATTGGAGTTATTGGTTCTGGTGTTAAAGGCGGTCCTTCAGAATTAGTTTATAAAGCAAGATCAATTGGCAGGGAAATTGCTGCTTGTAATGATTATTTAATTACTGGAGCTGGATTGGGATTGCCTTATGAAGCAGTGATTGGTGCTAAAGAAATGCATGGATTTACCGTTGGCGTATCGCCAGCACATAATTTGAAAGAACATATGGAAAAATATTTATTTCCAGCAGAACATTTTGATTTGCTTGTTTACACTGGTGCTGGCTTGAAAGGACGAAATGTGATAATGGTAAGAACATGCGATGCTGTGGTTTCAATAAGCGGCAGAATAGGGACACTTAACGAATTAACAATTGCATACGATGAAGGTAAACCTATCGGATTGTTGAGACAAACGGGTGGAGTTTCTGATGAGTTTGAACAACTTGCTGAAAGATTAGGGAAGATGGGTGGAAAAATAATTTCCGATGAAAATCCTAAATCTATCATCAAACGTTTAACAGAAATTCTTTAATATGTTATAATTTAAAATGTTTGTTTTGCATGTTGTATTTTTTATCCTAAAATAAGAAGATGATGGGTTTAAGCCGAGTTCCTGAATGGACCCAATGTCAACATCATTTCAAATAAACTAAGATTTTATTTACAAATGTAAGTGCACATGCCTAGCATTACAGTGCATTAAATTTCCTGCACTAGCATAGCAGTTCAATGCATTTGTGTGCAGGGGGTGGGATTTGAACCCACGAAGGCACTAAGCCACAGGCTCCTGAAGCCTGCCCCTTAGACCAAGCTTGGGTACCCCTGCTTGCGTAGTTATTTATTACTCTCAGTTCAAAAAACTTATTGATGAGGAGACTAATAAGCCTTGGCATCGAGTCAACGGCCCACACTTTCAGTGCTGGCATAGTTACGAGTGAAGGAAACATTCTGGCTAACGAAAAATCTACATACATGTCGAAAAAGGGCAGCGGCATCATTCCTAACGAAGCGGCAGAACATCATAAAAAATTCGGCACGCAGATGATTAGTGATGTTTTGAAAAAAGCCAATTTGGATATTTCTGAAATAGATTTTATTTCTATAGCTGTTGGTCCTGGTTTGGCGCCGTGCTTGAAAGTTGGGATTGATATTGCAAAAGAGCTTGCGATAAAAAATAAAAAGCCAATTGTGGAAGTAAACCATCCCGTCGCCCATATTGAAATTGGAAAGCTAACAACTCAAAGTGAAGATCCAATCATACTCTACACATCTGGCGGCAATACGCAGATAATAGCGTTCACAGAAGGAAGATACAGAATTTTTGGCGAGACAATGGATGTGCCGGTGGGCAACGCAATCGACACGCTTGCAAGGGAGATTGGCTTGTCGCAACCATACGGTCCAAATTTCGACATCGCTGCGAAAACAGGGAAATACATCAACATGCCTTATGTTGTAAAGGGAATGGACTTGTCATTTTCAGGCATGGTGACAGATGCAGTGAAAAAATTCAAATCTGGCGCCGCTAAAGAAGATGTGTGCTACAGCTTTCAGGAAACTGCGTTTTCCATGTTGGCAGAAGTGACGGAAAGGGCTCTAGCTCATACTGGAAAAAATGAAGTTCTGCTTGTTGGCGGCGTTGCTGCGAGCAAGAGAATGCAAAAAATGATTGAGACAATGTGTGAAGAGCGTGGCGCAAAGATGTTTGTCGTGCCAAAAGAATACAGCGGCGATAACGGTGCTATGATTGCTTGGGCCGGATTGCTGTCAAAAAAATTTGTGGAGCCGGAAAAGGTTGATATGAGTCCGAGATGGAGGACTGATGAGGTTGATATATCATGGTTGAAACAAAAATCATAAAAATTGATCCGAAAAATCCCGACAGAAAATTGGTCTGGTATATTGCAAAAGTCATAGAAGGCGGCGGGATAGTCGTTTATCCTACTGAGACAAGCTACGGCATAGCGACTAATGCTGCAAACGCGGCGGCAGTGAAAAGATTGCGAGCCATAAGAAAGCAGTCAGGCAAGCCGATATCGATTATAGTTTCCGGCATCGAGATGATGAGGAACTACGGTTTCATCACAAAGCAGATTGAAAGACTGGTGGAAAAATTCATGCCTGGCCCGCTGACGATAGTCGCGAGGAAGAAGGAAACTATACCCGATGTGTTGAACAAGAAGGAGATAGCTTTCAGGATTTCTTCCCATCCGATAGCTGCGATGATTGCCGAGTATGCTGGCGTTCCGATAACCGCTGCAAGCGCAAACCCGGAAGGCTTGCCTCCAGCATATGATGCAAAGAAGGCGCTGAAATATTTCGGCGGCAAGATAGACATCATTGTCGATGCAGGCAGGCTGAAAAAATGCAAGCCTTCGACTATGGTTGATATGAAGGACGAGCCGAAGATAATACGTGAGGGCGGGATAACGCTCAAAAAAATCAAGGCTGCTATAAAACCTTGATGCCTAGATTAGTTAAAAATGTTGCAGTTATTTATTTTTAATGGTGTTATTTTATGTTATGAATAAATCAGCAGAAATTGACGAAATTATTAGAAGATATTCTATGACACTAAGGCTATCATATGAAAAACTACGTCACTTAGATGAAACCCCAGAAAAGGCTTATATTGAAGGCTCCTATTTTTCATTTTGGCGTGGATTGGGTGGATATGAATATCATGAGGCGAGCGTAAGAACTGCCAAGAAAGAGATAGACGGCGATATAAGATTTTCAAAAGAAAGAATAAGGTTTTTTGAGGATTTGAAAAGCAGTAAAGTAAGAAGATTTATAACCCGGACTAAAAATGAAATGAAACATTCCGATGTATTTTTAGCTCAAGTTAGGAGAACGTTTGAAAAATATAGATGCCCCGTTCCTTCTACAAACATTACAATTAAACTTCATGCGTAGACCATTTGTGCATGCTATAAAACCTTGACGTCGAGGCAAACCTTCCATTTTCCCGGGCTGTACGGCAGAACTTTTTTCTTTCTAACAATTCTAATTTTTTTCTTTGCATGCCTTGCCTTCAACCTGACAACTTTTCCTGCGTTCTCGAACAGCTTGTCCTCTTCGCCCCAGCTGTAGAAATGTATCGTGCCGTTCCTCTTTATGCATTTGAACGCGACATCGAGAAAATCCTCTGCGCCAAGCGGCAGCGGCATGATTATCCTGTTGAACTTCCCAAGCTTCGGGCAGATTTCTCTCACGTCGCCGCAATAATTTTTCACATTTTTCAGCCTGTTCAACCTTACATTTTCCTCAGCATACCTCACAGCAGTTTTATTTATTTCCACACACACCACTTCTGCCTTTGGCTGCTTTTTCGCTATAATTATTCCATAAACTCCTATCCCAGAAAACATAACCAGAACTCTTTCCCTCGGCTTGACCTGCTCCGCTATCCTCTGGCGTTCTGTAAGCTCTCTTGGAGAAAAATAAACCTTTACAGGGTTGACTTTGAAGACACAACCATACTCCTTGTGCAGAGTCTCAAACTTCCGCTGGCCTGCTAGGAACTTGTACTGCCTCAGCCTCAGCTTCCCTTTCCTCTCCGAGGCCTTTTCCAGCACTGTCTTTATGTTTTTATGAACATCGAGCATGGCCTTCGCAATCAGTTTCCTGTCCTTTTTCAGCTTCTCAGGAAACTCTATAATTGCTATGCTGCCGATAACGTCAAAGCTGCTCGGCACGAGCTTTATCTTCTCTATGCTCAGGTAGGCTTCCAATAGTTTTTTTAGCTTAACTTTCCTCATAGATAATAATTATTCAGTAAACAATTAAGATGGTTGCATGCTCACGCTGATCGGGTTGGGATTGAATGACGAGAAGGATATGACGTTGCGAGGAATAGAGGAGGCGAAAGCGGCGAGAAAGGTCTACGCGGAATTTTATACTAGTTACTGGCATGGCAGCTTGAAAAAGCTGGAAAAAATAATAGGCAAGAAAATTGTCGTGCTGACAAGAAAAAATCTAGAGGAGGAATCGAAAAAAATAATCGAAGAGGCCAAAAAGAAAAGTGTAGCTCTGTTAGTGCAGGGCGACCCGTTGGTTGCGACTACGCACACCGCGCTGATACAGGAAGCGAGAAAGAATAAAGTCAAGGTAAAGATAGTCCACAATGCTTCGATTGTCTCTGCAATCGGCGAGACCGGTTTGCATCCGTACAAGTTCGGCCCGACCGTCACGATTCCTTTCCTAGAAAAAACCAAAGGCAAACTGCCTGAGTCAGTCTACGAAGTCATAAGGGAGAACAAGAAAAGAGGGCTGCACACGTTGTGTTTGCTGGACGTCGTGGCAGAGGAGAAAAAGTACATGAGTGCTCGCGAGGCGCTGAAAATACTCATAGAGCTGGAAGGAAAAAGAAGGGAAGGCGTTTTGGGCGAAGAAACGGAAGTTGTGGTTTTTTCAAACGCAGGAGGAAAAAAATCATCGGTTGTTTTTGACAAGGTGAAAAATCTTGTGAACAAAGATTTTGAAAAGCCGATGGTCTTGATTATACCAGGAATTCTTCATTTCACAGAAAAAGAATTTTTAAGATAGCGTTTGGTCGTTGCATTAGTAAGCTTTAAATCCTTTTTACAACAAGTCGGAAATATGTCAGAAGATTTTGATGAAAAGTGGAAGAGAGCAAAAAGAGAAGTAGATGAAGTGTTTAGAGGAGTAAATGAAACATTTGCCAAAGTCAACAGAGATTTTGAAACAGCAAAAAGAGAAGTAGAAGATAGATTGCAAAGAGCCCATGAAAAAACCGAAATGTGGGCGGCTAAATCGATATATGAAAGTATGAGTAGCCGATTGCATTCGGAAATGCTAGAAGGTAAACCGCTTGGTCAAATTTATACAAGGTTATGTGCGGATGAACGATGTTTTCAAGATATGAAACGTACAGAAGGCTCTTCTGTTGGAACCCTTCCAAATCATTATCTAAACACGATTAGACAATTAAAGGCAGCATACCTACCCCTAGCAAGCCAAGAAGATATGTTGAGGATAATGGGAGAATTTGTGCAAACTCCAGCAGAGAAAGAAGCTATAGAGAAATGTATAGAAAGATTAAGATGGTGTAAAATTCGTAGTGTCAGCAACGAATTGTACGGTGTTTAGACAAAATTATTTGGCACACGTAAATTAACTAAAAAATATTACTCTGATTTCTGTACTCCTCTTTTTTTAGCCTCTGCTTCCGTAATGGGGCCTTCTTTTTCTTTTGTCATCCACCATATTGCCAATCCGGTCAAACCGAAAAGCAAAATTATTGCGAAATCGCTGGATGAGATGCCTATCCCAGAAACCCCCAAGTCTATCCCCGGAATTATCAGAGTGCCGCCGCTCGAAAGGTACAGGCCGAACGCTATCAGGCCGGCTATGATCACAAAGGGCGCGGCAAGCTGCTTGCCCCAATCCTTCTTTTCCGTGTCAATGCCTATTATCGGAAGCAGAATGGCAGCAAACATACCAAAGGCAATCAGCGTTATCAATATCACGGACATGCCCGCAAAGTATGTTGCGAAGAACTGCGTCATTGTTATTCCGACAGGCGTGTAGGCCAGGATGAAAAGCGCGGATGCTAGTGATATGATTAGATTAAGATTCTTCGCCTGCTTGCCCTCGCCAAATATCTTCGACTTGTTCAACAGGCCGTAAAGTATTGCAAAGAGAATGACAAAAGGAAGGTATAACTCAAAAACACCATACTCCTTTCCCAAATTTATGAGGTCAGCCAGGCCAGCCACTATAACCTTCTCCTACTTGCCCTCGCCGCCGCCGCCCACGCCAGCTATGACTATAACCGTCACGGCAAGGATTATGAGTGTTGCGACTGTCACGATGACGTCCGAAGGTATGTTCGCCATAGGCCCGCCTGCAGGGAAAAACATGTTGACAAGGCCACTGGAGATGAAGATTCCAACTCCTATAAGCACGCCGAAGACAATTATTATTGCGCCGAACTTTCCGCCCTTTTCGCTCATCTTGAAAGCCTTAGCAAGCTGCTCGCCCAGGTTTGAAGGCACGAACATGCTCGTTATCAACAGTCCAAACATCACAGTCAGCGTGGCTGTCATGCCTTGAACGAAGAAGGCAGACAAAGCAGTCTCTATGTTAACGCCCGCTATTATCGGATAGGACCAGACCATAAGAGCTGCTACAAAAGAGACTACCGCATTGACAACAGTGTTCCTCTCAGGCTCGCCGAATATCTGCGACTTCCTCAGCAGTCCGTAGAATATAGTCATGCTGAGCAGGAACGGCAGCAGGAAGCCGAAAAATCCCAAGTCTCGCATCTTCATGATTACAATCCTGAACGGGTCTGCCATTTACACGCCTCCGCCCTTTGCTACGGCTGAGCCAATAATAAGTATTACAACAAAGACAATTAAGCCGATTGTGATCACTACTACATCTGTCGGTGCTCTAGCCTCGCCCGGCTTCTGCGGCGTTGAGCTCGTAGCCTGGAAAGCTGTCAACAAACCGCTCGTCAGGAACAGCACGACGCCCAGCGCCAGCATTTCGTAGAGAGTCGTCCTGTGCGTGAACTGCTCTGCCAGCATCTTCGGCAGGTCGGGATAGAAAAGGCTTGCTATGACAATCCCCATTATAAGGAACAGCAGCATGGTCGTGGCCTGAGTGAAAAAGGCTGACATTGGCGTAACTAAGTTTACGCCGAAAATCGCCGGGAACCAGAAGACGAGGAAAGCAGCGACAAGGGATATCAGGCCGTTGATGAAGTTGGACTCGCCGAAGATATGTGATTTTTTAATAAGCGCGAAGAATATCGCAGACGCGAGCATGAATATGAAAAGGTTGCCGAAGCCGTAGCTCAGCATTTCCTTTATTACCGGCACGAATATGTCCGCCATCGGCTCACAATTGTTATTTCGTTCGCGATAAATTTAAAGCTGAGAATTTGCCAGTTTAATTAGAAAAATTTTACGCATATAGAAAAGCTTTTATCTCTATTTGTTTCAATGAAAATTATGCCATATGTAGAAACAGGATGGGGGCCATTCAGGAGAAAGAAATTCTACTATGGAGACAGCTGGTTTGCCATACAGGGTATGCCGGAGCATAAATCAGTAGATTTTATGAACCAGTTGCTTCTGGAAAAGGTTTTGAACGGCGAACAAAACACTTTTGAGTATCAGAATATGTTGGCGAATAAAAAATTGATGGAACGCAATATTGCCAACTCGAAGATGGAGGGAGGAAGCTACTATTGCGATCACAAATGGGATAGTTATAGGAATGGTGATATAGAATCTGACCATGAATTTGGTTACAAATGTGTTTTATGTGGTGGTAGAACTGTTATTAGTAGAATTACTAATTCAATTCCAACCAATAGTGAACTTATGGTAAAAACTATGTTTGAACAGAATAGAGAAACAGTTGAGCGAATGAGGGAAAGTGCTAGAGAAATACTTGACAGGCAGAGAGAAACACTTGAACAAATAAGGAGAAATGCTAGGAGAGCACTTGGAGAGAAATGCTAGGAGAGCACTTGAATATTCGCAAATTTATCTAATCAAAACCCGCGCCAAAAATTTAAGTTTGTCCCCTTTCCGCCTGCAACATCTTTATTTCAAGCTCCAGCTCGCGTACCCTTTCGGCATAACGCATTCTTTCCGCCTGGTTGTTGGTCCTGTTCATTTTCTCGTTCAGCTCCAAAATTTCCTTACTCTTTTTTATTATCCTCGAATCCAAGGCCCCGCTCTCGACGTACACGTCATGCCCCCTTTGCAACCCCCACCTTATAATTCCAAAGACGAACACGGCGACAAACGCACCTACAGCCAGAAAGCTGCCAAGGCTTATGAGATAGTTGGAGAACCAGAGGAAAGTTTCCGGAGCGCCGAACATGAAAACCAGTGGAAAGATCAACGCCAAAAATACGTTGATTTTTTTATTGAAAACCTTCATCGTTGACAAAACCCCCCAGAATATTGCGAATAAAATTATGAACGGCACAAAATAAGTGATAGCATATTCGCTGTAAGGCGGCGGTAAAATGTCTGAAATTGTAATTGGCATTTTTACACCTATCTTCCCTGTGCTTTAAGGGATTGAATCATATCTGCTCGTCGCTTCAAGATTTGATCACGTTCTCCCTCTATGTTAAGCCTCTTTGCAATTAGTCTTTGGTTTTTAGGGTCGCGTGCTATATCCTCGTCTATTCTAATCAACTCCTTCTGCAAATCTGCGTATCTTTTATTATAATCTCTGAGTGCGCTTTCTAGGGCTTCAGGCGTGTATTCGCTCCAGAGCCTTGTTGTTGTGCCGTATGCCCACAACAATATTCCAATTAAAAACACTATCCCGAAAGCCACTATGCCGACGAGCGCCGAGCCTGCGTACAAAAATGTCACCAGCAGTGTCAAAATACCTGAAGGCAAAAGCAAAAAGGCCATGCAGAACGCTAGAACGATGTTTATTTTGTTCGGCGCATGCCTGAATATCCTCAGTTCCCTCAGCAGGCCGTATACCACTGTGAAGGCTGCTATGAACGGCAGGATGACATAGTATAAAACGTCCGGCAGCCTCAGCCACTCCCTGTTCATCCCCGGAAAAAGGAACTGCGCTAACGCATCCGGATCCCACACAACGCCCCACGGGTACTGCGCGAATGCGCTCTGAGCCAGCAGGCAGCTAGCCACAAGGAGCGCAAGAAGCATTGTCTTGTTTTTCATACTAAATAAAATATTGTAACGCAGCATTAAAAATATAGATTTGGAGGAAGGGAAGTGAAAGCTCTTTTTTCTAGTTTTGGTTTCTTTGAATTTTGCTTCTTCCTTAGTTTTTATATTCTATTATTTTTAATCAAAAAAACTCAGTTTGATAGAACTTGTGGCCATTCCCGCATAGATAGTAGAACTTGATTCTATCTTCCAATATCTCTTTAGTCCGTCTAGCTGATTCGTTGCATATGGGACATTTTATATTCGACCTCATAAAAATTTGTTGCAAAAGGGGATACATATGGATTTGGAACCACCCACAGTGGTTGTAAAACAGATATGTTGGGACGGATATGAACTATAAGTCTCAATGATTTAAATGTTCACTTAACATTCAAATATACTGATAATAATGCTGAATAAAACCAGACTTGCGATATTTGATTTGACTGATGTTCTAAGTGATAAGACTTTGGCAGTCGAATTATTAAAATACAGACCAGAGGGTTGGCCATATTTTATTTCTTATGGTAGGGGAGAAATTGGAGAAAGAGAAATCGTTATTGAAGGATCTAAAGTTTTCAAAGGTCTGCCGCAAAATGTTATTCGAGAAGAAGCATACAAAATCAGACCCAGAATAGATGAACTCAATCTGCCTGGCTGGGAAACTGCAATAGTCAGTTTGGATTATTTTGAAATTGTAGAGAGAATTGCCACTATTTTAAATATTTCACATTATTACGGAAACAGAATAATTTACGAGAATGGATTACATTCTGGAATAGTCAAAGAGCCAATTGTTGATTTTGAACAAAAAAAGGTAATAGTTTCAGATTTGAAGGCAGAACTGAATCCAAATTTGATAGTGGCGTTGGATAACTTAAAAAATTCTCCATTTAGAGAATTATGTGATAGATTTTTCTTGGTTAAAACAAAAGAAGAGCTCGAATGCGCTTTGACGAAAATTAGAGGTTTATGAAATAAAGAACATATTACAATTTTATCAGAACACACTAAACATTAGGAAAGACGCCAAGCGAAGTTGCAGTAAACACAAACATGGCTTGGGAGACTGCTCATGATACATTGATTACTTTGCATAGAAGAGGATATGTTATCATGGGTAAAAAGAAAAAACAGATATATTGGAAGCTATATTAAAATTAAATTAAAAGATTTCTTTACTTATTTTTTCAATTTCTATTTTCTTATCTTTAATATCAGAAAAAAGTATGTACTTGATTTTTTTATTGAGATTCTCTTTTCGATTAGCTAATGATCCAATTTTATTTATAGCTTCTTCTTCTCGATTATCTGGAATTGCAATATAAGTAGGTATATTTTGATTCGGCGTCGCAGCGAATAAATTTCTGAATCTGTTTATACCACTATCAATTGTTGTGCTTTTTTCTATTTCGAAAGCAGCAACTATAGAATTTCCTTTTAACCATAACAAATCAATTTCTCTAATTATATCAAAAGCTTTTGGATTGAGTCCAAATTCAACATTGTTACCCATCGGAATACTAATTTTTCTAAATTCTAAATATTTTCTTTGTTCTGTTTGTCCAATATGTGATGAATATCCTTGTACTTTACCTAAAGACACTAGATTTTTTATCATTAGATCATGTATTGATTCCTCGGAAGTTCGATTTTCAACAATATCAATTTTTTCTTTGGTTATTAGTTTATCTTTTCTTTCTACGAATTTTGAGAGTTGTTTTTGTGTTTCCGAGCCTAACTCTTTTAATTGCCAATATTTTTCATCTTTTTTTTCAGCTATTTTGTTTAGAACTCTTGATATTTCTTCATACTCAGCTACATTTCCATTAATTAAATTAGTAAACACAGCTTCGAGAATATCATCCATAGTAGCCATCTTCTTTTCATGAAATAGTGATAGCATTAAAAATTCAATTCTGGCTTCAACTGGAATGTAATCTAAATGTTTAATACCTTCGACTTCAAAAACATTTTCCTTAAAATACCATTTCCCTTCCTTTTCTTCAAAATCTTGTTTCAAATATTTCGTTATATCCTTTTCATTTACCTTGTGTAATAAGCCATTATTTAACAAAAATGGAACTAACCTCATATAAATTGTGCTAATTTTTGCTCCTCCATGGTATTGTATTGTTTCAGCTGTAATCTTTTTGATTTTTGCCCCTATCTCAACTTCTTCTATCATTTTTATTTTTGGAATGAATTCAACTCGTTTAAATGATAAAATAAAATCACCTAGCATCGAACCCCGTGAACGGGTATGCAGTGTTTGTGTATAGTTCTTAATCGGTTGTTGATATATCATTCCATCTTCTTCAGACAAGACAAAACCTGCATCATGAACTACTGAATGAATTGTGTTCCATATTCTGAAATTTTTATTGTGAAATGTCATTACAAGCCAACCATTTGGCTTCAGAACTCTATGACATTCCTTAAAAATTTTATATAACATTTCTTTGTAATGTTTTGGAAGTTTTTCAGTGGGAAAACCTTCATGTCTCGTTTCGACGGCTTCGAGCATTATATCCTTAAAAATATCAAACTTAAGGATTTTTTGAATCCACACCAAATAAAAATCTGAAAGTTCCATATATTGCACATTTCCTCCATATGGGGGATCAGTTATGATAACATCAACTTTTTCTTCAGGTATAGGAAGTTCATGTGAAGATTGTGTCAAAAAAAGGCATGTCTTGTCTTTTAGGTCTTCAAAATTTGTCGCCTTTTCATAAAAACTATCAATTTCTATCTGTGAATATTCTTTTGCTTTTAACATCACATCAAAGCGTTTTTTAAAATAATCCCAAACATTACATTCAAAAAAAATATAGGGTAGCCAATAAGCATGATATTGCCACCCATGACCAGGTTCACTAGACATTTTACTTGTCCAACCCAGAGTGTCTGAAAAACTCAAAAGAACCAATTGACCTTCTTTTGTCTTGTAATTACTAATTTCTTTGAATAAAATAGAAAGTGATATTAGATTTCTTTTTGTGAAAAGATCCTTAAAGAATTTGATTCCTTTTTGATATATAGCATCATCTCTCTGTCTGTCAGCATCAGGAAATATGTCTTGAGGATACCATAATTTGTTTTCAGTTATGATTTTATCAAAGTTTCTTTCTATTTCTTGTATTTTTTTCAAATCATCTTCATCAATTTTTTTTATTCCCTTAAAATTACAGTTTTGACATCTTATTTCCATTTCAAATGGAATTTCACCTACCTTCTTCGCTGTAATTGGTTGAAATATTTTTTTACAATGATTACATTCAAATTTTCCAGAGCCGTGTTTTTTTAAATCCTTAATTTCTACTGATTTTTTACAATTAGGACATTCAAAAATGTAAGAGAATTTCATCCAATGGAAGGTTGTTTGTTTCTTACATTTTGGGCACTTTGTTAAATAATATTTTTCTATATCATCAGAGACATTCTTCTTAATTTTTTCAAAAATATCATTAAGATTTTTTATGTTAGTATTAGTAGTTTCCATTTCAGTCACAAAAATTGATAACGGATTCAAATCAACCCCAATAACTTTCCTGCGAAGTCGTAAACCTTCAACAATTGTCACACCTCCACCGCAAAACGGATCAAGAACAATATTTCCAGCATTTGAATAGTGTTTTATCAAACCATTAAAAACGGAATAGGGTCGTCTTGCGAAATATCGATGTATTTTATAAACTGGTGTATGAGCATATGCCATAATTCCATGGTCTATTGGTTTTATTTTATCAAGATTTTTTATTCCTTCTTCAACGAGTTGTTCCTCAATCTGACTCTGAATATCCTTTTTTTCTATATTTGTTTTAGATAGATTCATTCAATCACTTCTTAAAAATCTCACATCCTTTGCACCACTCCTTTCCATCTTCGTGCAAAGGATCAATCTTCTCAGCAACGATCTTCAACTTCTTATTTCTCTCTTCAATGAAAGCCTTCCTCAGTTTGTCAGTTATCGGATGAACATCCATCTCAATGTTAGGCACACTTCTATTCTTGCTGAAGCTTGGATAAATTATAACACCAATGTCGACAGGCTTCTTCTCAATGCTTTCCAAGACCAAAGCGTAACCTGTAGTTGTCATCCTGTGGAATTCCTGCTTGTGCCCAGTCTTGACATCAATCACAACCGTCCTGCCAGGCAGATGGACTGCATCGGTGCTCAAGTTGCTGCTCAATCCAAGCTTTGTCCCATCAAGCTTCTGCTCTACAGCTATGGGGATAGCACGTGTCGACAGAGTGTCTTTGTTTATGTAAGGATGCTTTGAAATGAAAAAGTCGACTGACGCGGAAATCAGGGTCGCTTCATAATTCCACAGTTTCTCAAGGTTGCTTTTAATTTCCTCAACATCTTTTTGCTTAATCAGACCGCTTTTCAATGCTTTCCTGACATCTTCGCCGTTCAGCAGCTTCTCAATGACCTCCTTCCCTCTGAAGAAAAGGTACTGCGCTATGTTGAATTTCGCATCCACGTCTTTCATAAAAATATATTTCCTGGAATATTCGACCACTTCCGAAAGGACAGAATGGTAAAGACCGCCTTCAATCATGGCTGGAAAAACTTCTGGCTTCATATGTTTGACAAACCTAAGATAGCAATCCCTTCCTGATGAACAGTATTTTGCAGCAACAGCATAAACGGGAAGCTTTACATCCTCAAAATTCACCCTCAGGTTGTCGTTGTGATAGTTCCATCCGCGCCATTCCTCGGAAATTGGAGTTCTCTCAACGGATTTTACGCTTGGCTCGATAACTCCTTCCAAGCCTTCTTGGAAGATGTAGTGCATCATACTTGATAATTCAAAATATTAGAATTTATACATTCTAAGAAAGAATTAGTAAGTGGTATTATGGTGAAGAAGACGAGAACCAAGGATGAAAAACTGATAGAAGAATGGAAAAAGGTAGGCAGATTTATCGGCATGGACAAGGATGAATATATCAAACAGGTTAAATTATCAGACGGTATTCGAAAAAGCAGAAAATGTTGGTTTTGTGGGATTTCAGAATACGAGCAACCAAAACATTTGAAAGGATACAAAACAATAAAACTGAAGCTTAGCAAAGAAGTTCATGTCTGTCCTATTTGCCTGAATGTTATAAAAAAGATTAAGTGATGCTATGTATTGGATAACAAAGAACCTCGCAACTTCGAGCATGAGCGAATTCATGCTGCGAAAAAGAAAGAATGTGGTAGCCGTAGATGTAAGGGACTTGATTGACGGTGAAGGCAACGACTTTGAAGTTTTCCTGGGTAAAGTCGAGGAAGTAGAAAACCTAATCAATACCAATCAAAAAGTATGTGTTTGCTGTGAAAGTGGTATCAGCAGGAGCAATGCGGTTGCGTTGGCATATCTTGTCAGAAGCGGCATGGAGTTTGACGAGGCTTACGACCTGATAAAGGAAAAAGTGCCAGTAGTCCAGATTGATATGGCTCTGCTGGATTTGGCGAAGAAGATGAAAATCCATTACCCTACTGCTGAAAATATTATTGATACAAACAAAGAAATCGTCTCGAATGATATAGAAGCAATAAAAAAAGAGCTGGGAAAAGGCGGACTGACAGATGAGGAAAAAGATTTTCTCAAGAGGTTGCTGGTAAAGAAGCAGGGCAAGTGTCCGACAATGAAAGAATGTATAGCCATTGAGAATGAAGGCGAGGCTTGGCTGCAAAGGAAGAACAAGCATTTTGATTTGGATGACGATGTGCTGACTGATTAAATTATTTTATAAGTGCTCTTATTTCGCTTATCTTCCTGTTCATCTTGCTTCTGAATATGAGGATTGCTGTTGACCCAATTACCATAACAAAAAAGATAAGTAATTCAAAGAGCGTTATATCTATTTTTTCTGATAAATATGAAATTAAAAGACTGAAAGCAGAAGTGATTGAAATAATTATAGAAGTATTGAAATAAGTCAAGTATCTTTGATGCTCAATATCCAAAATGTTTTTTTCAACTTTCTGCTTTGTAGATTCCATACAACCCAACAACCAAGAGTATCAATCCAACCCAAGTAAGGTTTGTCATATTATAAGGAAATTTAGAGAAGCCTTGTGAATTGGAGATTGATATGAGTAAACCAAATAGGAGAGAAAGTAGCAATAAAAACTCATACTCCTTCCATTTCATATTAATAGATTTGATTTTATTGGGCATATTCTTAATGTTCCTTATTCTCTTAACATCGATTGTTAACACCCGAAAGTCAACAGTTTTCGTGCATCGTAAGTTAACAGCCATGGTTTTCACCTCGAAGCATTAAAGAGTTACCAGAACCCAAAACAGTTAATATAAAATACTTATCTAAAAAATAGGTTATTTATAATGTACATCGCATATATAGACTCTTCTGGTAGACCAATAAAAGAAGAAGGAAAGATAGAGAACTTTGTGTTGGCAGCATTAATAGCACATGAACAACAATGGCAATTTATAGATAATAAAGTTAAAGAAATCAAAATTAAGCACTTTCCTAATTTGAACATAGAAGAAATTGAACTTCATGCTAAAGATATGTTAAATCGAGAGGGATCGTTTAAAAGATTTAATTGGAATGAAATATATGCAATTTTTGATGACATTTTTAATCTCCTTTCTAATGAAAAAATGGATGTTTGTATAATCTCCACTGTTATTTTGAAGGAAAAAATGTATTCAGGAAAAGACATAGAAACTTGGGCATACCGATTATTGGTAGAAAGAATAAATAAATTTTTAGAAAAAAATAATGAAAAACTGATTCTTGCTGGTCAGGGTCCCCAATATGGGATTATGATTATAGATTCTTGTGGACCCAAATATGATTCGAAATTGAGGAATAAGATAACTAAAATGCTCAAAGAAGGAACTCTTTTTTCCAACTTGAAACATTTGATAGAAGATCCTCTATTTACAGATTCAAAATGGCGAAATTTATCTCAATTAGTAGATTGCGTCACATATGCAATACAGAAACATTTTCGAAATCCTCCAAACCCCTCCTTTCATGACAGAAATTGGGAGAAATACTTCCAACAAATTTATCCAAAATTTGACAAAGATGAAGATGGAAATATCGAGGGTTGTGGATTAAAAGTTTTTCCTTGATAAATGGCGCGGGAGTTAGGGGAGAAAGCTCCGCTTCTTCCCGCATTTGTAGCTATGTGCTACTATCACTCAATATATAATATGTAAAGATATATAAAAATAATTATTAGGCAAAGCCCCTATAATCACAATGTTTAAATATTCATCTCTTTTTATCAAAATCTGGACAAGAAAGGTAAAAAATTCTAGGTATACACTATAAAGTAGTAAATTACAGGCCTCTACTCAAAGAAAATATGAAAGAAGACATTTTTAAAAAAATTATGGACCGGTCATCTCCCTCAATCTTACTTTGACAGCATCCCTTTTTCTCATGATTTCAAGAAGATCCTGCCTATATTTAACATCTGTTATGTGTCCTGCTGCAAAATCTTGATGCAATTTCATCAATTGATCGTTATAATCGTTGATTTGATTATTTAACTGACGGCCCAAATCCTTCTGCCCATGCTCGTACCAATCAGTCCTACTTCCAATCACTCTACCATAACCCCATGTCAGTGTGCCGACAAGGAACACCGCTCCAAACGTTACCAGTGCAACCCACGCGTCGATCATGTAGAAGTAATTCACAATTATCATGAGCCAGCCGCTGGGCAGCAGCATAGCAGCCATTACAAACGAGACTACCTTATGCGACGTTTTCGCCCTCCTGAATATCTGTATCTCTTCCATGACTCCGTAAATGACAGCCCATGCAGCCACGAACGGAAAAGCTACGAAATAGACGAAGTTCGGCAAGGACAGCCATTCTTCTGGCACATTAGACCCCAAAACCCATCTTAACATATCCTTGACGCCGCCAGCGTACCTTTCAGTTATAAAGTCGAACTGCGCGAAGGCGACAGAACTGGAAAAAATGAAATACAGCGTTAATGCGGCCAACAGCATTCTTACTTTCAACGCAACCCACCTAATTCTTCATTTTGAGTTCCAAGTTTAAATTCTTAATTTGAACTGCGTGTCTGCGACTGCAGCATACGGTGAAAGGAAATAATACGCAACGAAGATTATGATTACTGCTATGGTCTTTATCACCCGGTTGGGTATTTTGAATATGCATATCAGGGAGATGAGCAGGCAGAAGATTGACAGCGCGCCGTGTATGGAAAAAAGCGCGGTTATCTGCGTCAGCATTATCGCGAATATTACGAGGGCCAAGGCCTTGTCGTAGAGGTTGTTGAACTTTATGGCGAGTATGCCTGCGAAGCCCAGCCACATCGCTAGCGTGCTGCTCAGCCTTATTGCCAAAAAGGACATGAACGCGCCTATCACCGAATTTATCGCTGTGTTCCTGAAAATGCGTATCTTGCTTAGCAGAAGATACATGGCGTACCATACGACTATGAAAGGAATGATGATGTTGACTATGATGCTGGCGATAGTTAATGTCGAAATGTCAAAACCCACGATCGAGGAGACTTGAGATGCGCTGAAGCCGTCCATAAAATAAGAATAGAGGTCAAAGAATAAATTAGCCTTCCTTCTTCAGCCTCTGCACCAGGTCTGTCAATCCTCTAACAGACTCTATCAATGCAGGCAGCGCGTCCTTGAACGCTTTTTCCAGACTGCCCATTCTAGCTTCAATATCGTTCATCGTGTTGGTGAAAGAGTCGATCTTGCTGAGTATCTGCTGCTGCTCGCTTGTGCGCGTCTGCAGCATCGTGTTCATCTGGTCGTAGATGTTGTCCATCTTTCCTTTCAGCTCCTCGTAGCGTATCTCGAACTCGCTTACCTTCTGCTCCACGTCCGTCATCTTCTCTCTGACGGCTATGTCAACATACTCCTGCGTCGGATACTGCTGTTCGGGATAATAATAATTCTCAGGCAATGAAGTTTCTGGAACTTGAGACATCTGCTGCTGCACCTGCTCCAGTGCTGGTAGTTGTGACTGCATCGGCGGTTGCAGAGTTGTCGCCGGATACTGGCCTGCCAATCCTGCTTTGAGAGTCTGCGTCAAGGCCTTGTCAATATCCTCGGCAGAATAACCTTCCTTCCTCAACACATCGATCATCTCAGGCTCGGAGAAGCCTTTCGATGACATCTCTCTTACCCTGTCGGTCGGCATGCCTTTGCTTGCTAATGAAAAACCGGGAAGCTCCTTCTTGAACAGCGCCATCAAACCACTATAAATTAATTGTAACTACGCTTAAAAATAAACCTATGCTCTCAGAGCCTTTTTCGGCGCGCTTTCTTCCAGCGCCCTGTCAAGCTCATCCCGCGTGACAAACTTCGAGGTTATCGGGTTGACTATGTCGATGAAAGCCTCGAGCTGCTTCACCTCTGATTTAGTCGCAGCCCTGCCCACTTCCTTTCCTAAACGCGCCATTTCGCTTTCTATAGCGTTAAGCCGCTCTGCAAGCGCAGTCATCTTCTGGCCTATCCTCTCAAGGTTAATCTTCAAATCGTTCATCTGCATCAGTGCCGTCTCTTCCAGCGTGGAAGTAGTCGACTCGACCTTCTCCACCTTCTGCTCGACGTACTTTATCCTTCTCGAATTCTCGTTGAGCCTCATCACCAGCTCGTTCATCATCGCCACTGGGCTGTCGCCCGGCTTGCCTTCAAGCGCCATAAATAAAGAATTTGTTTGCAGACAGATAAATTTAAATAAGGTTGCATGCCTGTCAGCTACGATATCATCGACAACGCCGTGAGAGTAGATGCGCTAAACTGGGCCATAGAGCCGAGCATAGAAGATTCAGAAGCATGCATGGGCGTGGTGTTCGACATCCTCTCAGAGGTGAAGAATGCTGAAAGAATAGTGCTTGCCGAGACTAGGGAAAATGAATACGACTTCGAGCAGGTCAAGCTGCTGGTCGGCATTGTCGACGCATACAACAAAATACTCAACGAAGAGAAGATAATCAGCATAAAGAATTTCGGGCCGCAGTACTGCGAGAAGCTTTTCCCGCAGAGGATGGCCGACCTGCAGTTTTTGATAACTGAAGCGCTGCGCAAGGATCCTGTTGGAGCGTACATAAAGCTCCAGAGGATGGTGACTGCTGCAAAGGTTGCTGCTGAAAAGTCGCAGCCGCAGTTCGCAAGATGCTATACTGACTACCTGAACAATACGCTGCTGAGGATCGAGAGGATACTTTCCGGCTGCAAGATGATACAGCTTGCCAAGCCGCATCTGGCAGGCTACAGGCCGGGCGACCGCAGGATTTACAGGGAGTTCTTCCACCCTCTCATCAAGCCGAACTTTATGCTTACCAGGTATATGACAGCCTATCCGAAAGGCGGGCAGCCTGTGGAGAGGTATCGCATCGGCAATGTTCTGGTAGAAATTTTCAAAGTCCCGGGCAAGGTCAGGAACTTTTACCACGTCACACCTCCGGAGTTCAGGCTGAGCGAGGACAAATACACGATACTTGACAACGCAAGAAGATATCTGGCCGCGCACAAGCCCACCGAGACTGAGTTCACTGATCCTGAAAAGACAAGGGAAGTGTTCTTCAACATCGGCAGGGATCTGATAAAAGACATAGCGCGCAACATGGCCGTCGAGTTTGCGCCGAAGGAATTGGAGGAGCTGGCAGGAATACTGTCTCGTTACACAGCCGGATTTGGCGTGCTGGAAATACTGCTAGCTGATGACAAGCTGCAGGACATCTTCATAAACTCGCCCATAGGCCTGACACCGATATTCGTCAACCATTCCGATTTTGAAGAATGCGAAACAAACTTGATACCGACCCGCGAGGATGCGGAGGCGTGGGCCACGAGGTTTAGGATGTATTCTGGCAGGCCATTAGATGAAGCGAATCCTGTTTTGGACACTGAACTGAACGTGCCGGGCGGGAGGGCAAGAGTCGCAGCAATAACAAGAACACTGTCACCGGAAGGTTTAGGATTTGCTTTCAGAAGGCATAGGGACAGGCCGTGGACTTTCCCTCTATACATCAACGCGAAATTCTTCGATCCGCTTTATGCAGGATTGATGAGTTTTCTTGTTGATGGTTCTAGAACACTGTTGATTGCTGGGGGAAGAAGCAGTGGCAAGACGTCACTGCTGGGAAGCATGATGCTGGAGATAATGAGAAAATTTCGTATCGTTTCAGTTGAAGACACGCTCGAGCTCCCCTTCGTAGCACTAAGGCAGCTTGGTTTTAACATCGAACGAATGAAATCCCGTTCTGTCATTACCAGAGTGGAGGCTGAACTTCCAGCAGACGAAGCTTTGAGAACTGCCTTGCGTTTAGGCGACAGCTGTTTGATAATCGGAGAAGTTCGAAGTGTCGAAGCAAAAGCACTTTATGAAGCAATGCGTATCGGAGCATTGGCAAATGTCGTTGCCGGCACCATACACGGCGAGTCTGCTTACGGCGTGTTCGACAGGGTTGTCAATGATCTTGGCGTGCCGCCGACTAGTTTCAAGGCGACTGATGTGATAACGATATGCAGCATGCTCCGCTCGCCTGACGGCCTGCACCGCTTCCGCCGCGTCACAGAAGTGACGGAAGTGAGGAAGCATTGGAAGACCGACCCGATGGACGAGGCCGGTTTCGTCAACCTCATGGAATATTCTGCAAAGGAGGATAGGCTGAAGCCGACTGACACTCTCGTGGACGGCGAGAGCATGGTGTTGAATGACGTTGCAAGCAGGGTCAGGGAATGGCACGGCAACTGGGACGCTGTGTGGGAGAACATACTGCTTCGCGGCAAGATAAAGGAGACGATGGTCGATTATGCAAAAAGGCTGAACAGGATGGACATACTCGAGGCGAACTGGGTCATTGAAAGCAACGAAATGTTCCACCTCATATGCGACAAGGTTAGGGAGGAGGTCGGGGCGATGGACACGAAGATGATATTCGACAAGTGGCTTGAGTGGTTCAAATCCAGCCTGGCGAGAAAAGAGTGAAAAAAAGAGTGAAAGAATGATCGAGTCCAAAGAGTATATGCAATTCAAAAAATCCTTCAAGCCCAAGATATCGACCTTGTACGAGAAGCTGTGCAATGCTTCTGGAAGCGTTCTCACTGTCAAACCAAGCGAGGATATGGAGGAAAAACTGCAGAAGGCAATAGATTTCTGCCACCTCGAGACAACGCCGGGAGGCTGCCTCTCGCTCGCCATATTTTTCATAATCGGTTTTCTTGTTTTGACCACAGCCCTTTTCATGGCCGGTCTGTTGCAGATAATGCACGTTATACTTTTCATATCTTTCGCATTGGGCTTCGGCTACTACATAATGATTTACCCTTACCACCTTGCGAAATCTTACAGAATCAAAGCCTCTTCGGACATCATGCTGGCAATAGTCTACATGGTCGTGTCGATGAAGTCCACGCCAAATCTGGAAAACGCAGTGAGGTTTGCTGCTGAAAATCTTGCAGGCCCGCTGGGCTTTGATTTCAAAAAACTTTTGTGGGATATTGATGTTGGCGTTTATAACAACGTCGTCTCCGCGCTGCAGACTTTCGAGCAGAGGTGGAAGGAGAACAACGAGGAGTTCGTCAAATCTTTAGATTTAATAATCAACAGCCTCTACCAGGCAGGCCAGAAGAGGGACAAGATGCTCGACGAGGCGATTAATGTCATTCTAACAGGCACGTCGGACAGGATGAACAAGTACGCCAGGGATCTAATGCTGCCTGTCATGGCTTTGCACATGATCGGCATAATACTTCCTGTTTTGATTATGGTAATCTTCCCAATGGTGACGATATTCCTCGGCGGCTTCGTCAACATCTGGAGTTTGGTCATCGGTTATGACATCGCCATGCCTCTTATGTTATACATGTTTCTGCAGAACGTTGTCGAAACCCGGCCGGTTACATTTTCGCCTGTTGATATATCAGAACATCCTGATGCAAAGGACGCGGACAATTTCATGATAGGCAGCGGCCCGGTGAAGACGATAATACCGACAACGCCGACAGCGGCATTGGTAGCTGCAATAATATGCATACTAAGCATCGCTCTTTTCATCTATCAGCCTGTTTTCAAACTCTCAACAGTCTTCAGCAGCTCGCTCATTGTAATCGGAATATCGCTAGGTTTGATCATCTACTGCTACGGCAAGAGCCGCAGAGTGTTGAAAATACAGGAGGAGATTGAGACTGTTGAAAAGGAGTTTGACGAGGCGATATACCAGCTTGGCTACAGGATAAGCACAGGCACACCATTAGAAACTGCATTGAAAGATTCATCAGAAAATATAAAACAGTTCAAGATCAAGGGTCTTTTCGACAGATGCATCTCGAACATGGAAAACATGAACATGACGTTCGAGAGAAGCCTGTTCGACGAAGCAAGCGGCGCACTGAAATACTACCCTTCGAAGATGGTCAAGGCGATGATGAAGATCGTCGCTGATTCTACGAAGAAGGGGATGGCTGTCGCTTCCGAGGCGATGCTGACAATACACAAATACCTGCGCAACATGCACTACACGCAGGAGAAGATCGAGGACATGCTCGAGGAGACTGTGTCAAGCCTGAGGTTCAACGCGTATGTTTTGGTTCCAGCGATATGCGGCATTGTTGTTGCGATGAGCCAGATTGTTTTGTCGATACTGCTCATACTTACGCAAAAGCTGCAGCAGTCACAATCCATATCAGGCATACTGGGCGACTTCAATCCCATAACGCAGATAGTCGATTTAAAAACTACCATATCGCCTACACATCTTCAGCTCGTCGTAGGAATCTATTTTATAGAGCTTTCAGTGATAATCGGCAGCTTTATCATCGCAGCCTCGTCAGGAGAAAATCCGGTAAAAAAGAAATACATCATAAGCAAAATACTATCTATGGGGGTTGTCATCTATATACTGACAATGCTGCTGATCGGCGGCGTGTTCAGCGGCCTGATAGAGTCGATAGTCAGTTTGGGTGTTGGCGTATGAAGAAGGGCACGGCTTGGAACGAGTTGCTGGTTTTAGTAATCACTATAATCATCATTGCAATAATTATCGGGATAGCTGTAAGCTTTGTTAAAAAGGCGATGTGATGCCGACCGAAAAGATAGCTTGGGAGTTCGTGCTTATAATCATAGCCATAGTAGTAGCCATAATTATTATATTTTTTTATGTAAAATTCGGCAAGGGCATATCACAAAGCAGTTGCCAGATGATAAATGCGATGATTGACAAGTTCAGCATTGGCTCTGGCTGGTATAGGATAGGTTTGCCTCATGTCTGTTAGAATAAAATTCGTCATTAGCGATAAAGCAGCTGTAAGCCAGAATATGCTGCTGGCAGTGGGCTTGATACTCGTCGTGCTCGGCGCTGTTCTCTTCACATATCTTTCTTACAGCCTAGGCGTGCAGCTAGACGTGATGGAATGGATGAAATATTTTCTTTGTAGGATCAGCAACGGTTCGTGGTGCGATGACGATACTAAGGTGGAGATGAGTGTGAACAATTTGAAAAACGCAATAAATTATGTTTGTGGCGAAAACACAGGAAGCATTGACTATGGTTCATGCGGCGGCAGCGGAGATAATGCAGCGTGCACTGTGTATTTTCAATTGCCGCAGCCTGTTAGTGGCATAGAGGCTTGGATACCGGGAGCTGGCGACCCAAAATATCTAGTTTATCATGAAGCATTTCCGCCAGGTGAGGACACAGCATGGAGCGGGTGGCAGACGGTTTCAATAGCTTTGATGGCCGTGCCTGTTTTGAAATCGTTCGGCGGTGCAGCAAAAGCAGGATTGACAAGCGGCTTTATAGTGGGCAGCTCTGAGCAAATCAGTGCAGCTTCGCAAACATTGGCAAGCGGTGGTGAGGTCGCTACAGCAGCAACTAGATATGCCCTCAACGAAAAAGTTCTTGAGGGTATAAGAGCGGGCTCTATAAAAATAAGTGCTGGCATGACAGCCTCGGAAGCCGCGAAATTTTTTATGAGCACAATAGAAAAATACATACCGTGCGACAGCAATACACTTTGTGTAAAATCGGCATTTACTGTTCGTGATGTGGAAGGTCAGCAGTTTCCTGCAGCAAAGCCTGTTCGTCTTTCCGATGCATGCAAAGATGTATACATAGAACTGGACAAGCAATGGCAATACGGCACAAAGTTCTATCTTGCAAGTCCTTGCAACGCTCAGTTGGAAATATCATGGGGAGAATGCAACTGCTTCCCGGAAAAAGTTCAGCTGTTGGAAAAGGATATGGTAGTTTGCTCTCAAGATTCCCAGTACAAAAATTACAAGTCGAAATGCATAAAAATAAAGCCGCGTGCGATTTCTGGTGTTGGTGACAACTTCTGCTATACACCGCCAAAAATTTTCGGTTATATCGCAACAGGAGTATCTTGGGTCAGTGACATTGGCCTTTATTATATATGCCCAACGGCAACTGCAGCAGGTGGTGTTCCGGGGCTGGTGTGCTATGCCGCCAGTGGTGCTGGCAAAATTATTGCAATGGGACTTGAAGTGCACACAGCATGGCCGCACGGCTTCTTGGAGGCTGAACAAAAAATAGAATAGGGGCTTAAATGAAAGGCGTAACACTTGCATGGGAGACAATAGTGAAGATAATTCTGGTAATGCTTTTTCTTTTTGCAGCGGCTTTGATTATAATGATGCTGTTTGGCAACACGCTAAAAGATTTATCTATATTAAACGCCACTTCATTTATAGAAGGTATTTTCAAGTCGTGATGAAAAATGCCCATGGAGCTGTCATTCAGGCTGGTGCTGGCAATAGTTGTTGGAATAATTATAGTGATGGCCATAGTCGTGATGTTTTGGGGAACGATATCAAAATTCATGCCTTGGTCTACAGGCACGCAAGAGTTTGTAGTCGCTAGCGGAACCCAAACTCTGATAATTTCCAGATGCGATATGGACTGCCTTACGAAAAAGGATGCAATACGCGCGGGTGCGACATGGCAGATTGGCTATGACGTAAACTTGGATGGCCACGAAGAGACCATCAGTTGCAAAGACGGTTCTATAATTTCATGGGGCAACAACAACCAGCCGGCAAAATGCGGCGGCATTGGCTGTGTAAAGTCATGCAGCTGTGTCGACAATGCATGGTATCAAGCTCCAAAAACATGCTAAACTGGAAAATGATTTGATTTTATGTCGGACTGGCGGGAATTACTTAGCCATCTTTTAGGTTTCATAGGGTTTTTAATTTTAGCACTAATTATTTTCGTTGTAGTGTTTACAATAGCTGATGCGAATGCTATAGCCAATTCGATATCAGTTCTCGAAAAATTTATATCAGATATTAATGAAGCTAAAAATAGCCAAAGGGAGATAACTTTGGAGTTGCCGTCGATAGTGCAAAGCATAGAAATAGTGTCGGCTGACAGCGGCAAAGGCCAAGGTTGCCTGATGCAAACTTGCATACGCCAATGCATTGAAAGCCCGTACTACATTTACGTGACATTCAACGGCAAGCACAGCCCGCAATGCATAGAAAAGGAGTTGTGCTGCAACGTGCAGTTCACAGATAAAACACTGCTGGGCACAAGCACTTCCAACAAAATCGGCGGCAAACTATCGTATACATTTCAGTTAAATTACGATGCAGACAGTAAAACGTTCAATGCCGTTGTGATAAGTTCCAAAGGAAAAGATTGGGGTGAAACACTGAATGATTTTAGAAGATCTATTTTCGGTTAAAAAAAAAGCAATGACAAAGCATCTGGCCCTTGCTGCAGGCATAATTTTAGCCACTTTGGTTGTAATAGTCTATGTAGTCTCGAAAGGCATTATTCCAATCGGCGTAATAACAGAAAATATAATGGTGTCTTCAGCAAAGGATATAAGCACCTACGCAACATCGCTCTCAGCTTTCGACGGAGGCATGATGATATATACCTTGCCGAGAGAAATGGATGTTGCTGTCAAAAATAATTTTGTACAGCTGTCTTCAGGCGACATAAAAGTTTCTTCTGAATTCTCTGGCGTTGTGAAAGAGACAAGTTTTACAGCGAAAGAGATATGCATTGTAAAAAGCACTGTCGCTGGCAAGGGGCAAGTTTCTATTTGTGACGCGGGAGATTTTGAATGTTGCAGACCGACAGTAGAGTGAAAGGGCAAAGCTCAGAAATATTTGGGGTTGTGATAATGATTTTTATAGGCGCTGTCCTAGTCGTTGCGGTCATTGACAATTACGTCAAAACAAGGTATTTCGACAAAGAAACTTCAAACTGGTCTATGGCAAGGGACATTGCCTACAGGGTAGTCGAATGCTCTTCAACAGAATTCGGCATAATAAATCAAGAGATGGTATCAGGAGTTAAAGCCTGCCTGGGCCTTACTGATTTGTCGTACAAATTTACCATTAAGAATCTGGATACCGAGCAGCAATGGCAGGATTCGAACCTAGAAGGTTCTGCGGCAGGGAATGTAAAGGATCACATACTGTTTGTTTCGATACAAAAGCCAGACAGGTCGATAGACAGAGGTGTCGTTTATGTCACATTATATCCGAAATAGGGGTTTAGCGTCTGTGATAATAGCAACTTTGGCAGCCCTTATGCTAATCATGCTTTTAGCTTTGCTGGGCCAGTTCGGCTTTTTGAATTTCGCAGACACAACGATTAAAGTTACAAGAAACATGGAAACCAACACAAAAATTTTTGCCCTGATTTATTCCACAAAAGATGGCGAATCTTTGGATGCTTTGATAGCTAAATCCGTGGCAGCGGATAGCGAGGACGAGGATTTGAAAAATTTCATAAAATATGAGGTTGAAAAGATGGAAAAGGAAACTAACACGGATAGCTACCAATTTTATGTTGTTTTTAATGGAAAAAGATATTTCGAACTGGAAAGATCGGCAAAGCAATCCTTTGCGGTCCCTTCAACCGTTGTAATCGCAGTTCCGTATAACGGCAAGGCTCTGACAGCGGAGGTGAATTTTGTAGAATGGTAGGCAAAAAGGGAATTTCGGCAGAAGATTTCACGACTGCTGCAATGATAATTATAATGATTGTAACTATTTTTTCCGTTCTTAATTATTATATAGAACTTCATGGCAAGACTGAACAGTTCACAAGCGTCTCAAAGTTGAACGAGCTTGCTTATTATTCCACCTCGGAAAAAATATTTTTGAAAAATGTTGCGAAATATTCTTTCGACCAGGTTTCACAAGAAGTCCTTGGCGGTGACATTTCAAAACTCAACGATGAAGCTACAAAAAATGCTGCAGAGGAAAGGTTCAAAATTGTATTCGGTGAATACTTGTCTGCCTTGACTAAAAAAGACGCGAGAATAACTAATGAGCCGAAAATCGACAGCGTAAGTTTTTCAGTTGATTCGAAAGAAGTATATGTGAAGCTGAACGAGCCCCTTAAGCTGGGTAGCGAGGCCTCGTACGTTCTGGTTGACAACAGGATACATTGTAGCAACTGCATGTAGTCAGCAGGTGTCCCAGACCGTGAGCGGATCGGACTGTATTTCCTCGGAATAAGTGTAGCTGCCGCCTACGTCGAACGTCACGGTTTTGAAATAGCTGCTCGTCTCGCGGAGCGAGAACGGAATCTGGAAAGTGCAAGTTATCTGGCTTTTTTTGACAGTTGATGTTGTAGACACACTACCCCAATCCCAGCCGGTTTGATATTGCTGTGTAGGCTTCAAGTCAATGGGCGTGTCGAACGTGTAGTATATGTTGCCCTTGCTGTCTTGAGTGGTTGAAGGCATTATCGGGTCGCAACTTACAAGGTTGAGTTTGTAAACGTCACTGCCACTCCTCTCAGGCTCTTGTGTGAGCATTATGTTTTTCAGCGAGGCGACGCCGCGGTACTCGTTCGATGCGTAAATGTAGACTATCACTTCGCCCATCCCAGATTTCGGAATCACAACATGCTGGCCTGGCGAGAAGCCGAGAGCAAAATCGACCGGGCCGTAAATCTTGCTGGCCTTGCCGATGTCGCTGGCAAGCGATGTTCCCAAATCATCATCCGATCTTACTAGTCTGACATGGTATCCGTTGCGTGCGCCTTCCACAGGATAATAAATCTGGGAATAAAGTGTCAGGAATCTGCTGCCGCACGGTATGGCATCTGAGGACTCGAATGTATCAGCAATGGGAATTTTGTTGTCTTTGTCTATTGTGCATGTGCTTTCGGATGTGCAGGACTTTCCTGCAAAATCGACGGTTTCATCCGCCGCAGTCTTCCCAACCATGTTGATAACCACTCCATTCACGTCAGACTCGTAATCGGTCTTGGGTTGCAGCAATATCGCGGGATAGTATTTCTGTCCTGTTGTCGGGTTTGTCAGCGATATTATCCTTTTGTTCTCGTAATCCCAAAGCCCGTAATCTATTTTCATTGGCGATTCGAAAACGCCTTGCTCCGCGCTTCCGACAGGCTGCTGCTGCGTGCTGCATGCTGTTATGTCGCCGCCTGCAAAGAAGCAGGATATTTGTGTCGGTGCTAAGTTGAAAAGATTCATTGCAATCCATGTAGTTATTAAGATACCATTTGCCATCCACAGTGTTGCATTAAGCATAGTCACAAGATCGGCAAAATTGCGGAAAACATGCCTTCCACTTCTGAATATTGCAATAAGAAATCCAATTCCAATTATAAAAACAAGAATAAAACCTATGAAATATTCATAACCCTCTGTGAGCTCAAGGGCTTGAGAAACATACGACCAAATAAATTGCCCAATGGTTAAATTAGGTCCTATCTTTACAAAATTCATGAGAAACAAAAAGACAAGCCATCCAACGGCAAGAAGCATCATTCCAACTATTCCCATAACCACACTTTTTGTGGTAGATGTCGGCAACTCAATTTTCTGCTCGATTTTCTGCTCAACCTTCTGTGTTCCTCCCCCTCCGACAGTTTGCGCTGGTGTTTTTTGGGCCGGCGGCAAGGTTAATACCCCCTTACTCTGTTTGGACCAACAGTCACCACAAAAATTTTTGCCGCCATAAGATATTGGTTTTATGACTCCCTTCCCGCAGATGTCGCATTTCGCCATTTTTACCTAAATTCTATTTTAAACTCCAAACATAAAATACTTGCCCAGCTAACGTTTTTATTCAGTGAAAACGTAATTTCTATTTGAGAAGAATGAAAGGAAAAGTGTTATTGCTACTCTTGGTTTTGGTAGTTGCTTCAGCAATATTTGCGTATGAAGTTTTTGCTACATGTGGACCAAAAAACCAAAAAAGTTCAGCATGGTGCGAACAATATGGTTTGCAATCTACTTGTGAAGCAAATCCTTGTTGTACATGGTATTGGTTTATAGGGGGATGCAATAAAAAGGATTGTGAAACTATACCAGATGATAAATGTACACAATGTGGCTGTGAACTGGGAGGTCAACCTCCAACAGATCCATGCAGGAGTTGCGATGCCAGCCACTTATGCGATTCCAGCTGGGTTTGCGATGTTACAAGAGACAATGAAGAGCCGAGCTGGCAGAGCTACTGCATGAAATGCGGTTCGAATTCAATGCAAACTGCAGACTGTGGATATGGGATAAACAAATGCGAACAAAACTGCGGTGCGGATGCAACATGCGACGGCCGCAACACAGGAGCAACATGCGAAACCGGCAAGACATGCGACAACAGTTGCAAGTGCGTGGCTGCGAGCAGCGGGTGCAACAACAACGGTGTTTGCGATGCAGGAGAAACGATAGCGGGGTGTCCTAACGACTGCTCGTGCAACAACAACGGTGTCTGTGAATCACCAAAGGAAACCAATACAGTTTGCCCTAATGACTGCGGCGGCACAACTGGAAAAAGAGACGATTCCGGTCCAGCAACATCCTGCAATGTCAATCTTCCTTACGTAGGCAACGAGGGCAGGTATGCAACATGGAGCGGCCTGTGCGACGGCGCAAAACAGGCAGGCGGTAGCGGTATCGGTCAAGGATGCTGCGAAAAGGCATGCGGCTCTGACGAACAGTGTGATGAGCAGTTTGCAGGACAGGGTAATTGCGGTCCTACTTGCAAATATCTACTGAACTGCCCCAACCAGGTCAGCTCGAATTACATGAACAGGATTTGCCGCGACAATACCGAGCTGTCGAACTGCAACTGGCCTGACAACGCTGAGAAGGTTGAGAAGACCGAGACGAGCAGCGGGGTGTGGCAGGTAACGTTTTCTTCTAGCAGCGCTGTGGATGTAAATGTTTTTGTCGTTTATGGCAGGATAACCAGCGTGACGCAGCCTGACTGGAAAGCTTATGCAGGCTACATCAAGCCCAGCGTATGCCCGCAGGACTCTTCTGAAACCACGTGCAACCCACAGCTTATCGGCACGCACAACTACTGCTCGTTCAGGAGCGGTCCCACGCCTCTTATGGTCAACAACATTAACCCGTCGGTAATTACGATTTCCAACCCTGCAAGAGGGTTCTGGCCCCTGCCGCTCTCCACGTCGACACGAACAGCCACAATCACAATCAACGCAACAGACGAGGCGCGCAGAAGAAACATTCCAGTTGTTTTGTACTACCAGTTCAACAAGGCTATAAGCCCGCCGAACAGTTCTTCATGGTGCGTGCCAGGAGCTGCGTGCGCTCCGAACGAATGCGGCACATACACAGGCTGCTTCGAGAACTCAATTATCGGCAACGTGCTGCTCTGCGTCAAAACCGGCGACATAGGCGGCCTCAACATAATCCCGGCATGCGGCCACTATGCATGGGAGTCGCAGCTGTGGAACAAGGTCAACCTCCTCTCAACAATCCAGCCTTCTGAGCTTTCATGCTCATATTGCGAGGCTGGAACGAGATGCTCCTGCTCGGTTACAGGATGCAGCGCAGGCAGCTGGTCCATAAGAAACCTTACATCACCTGCTCCTGCAGATGCTATGTCGTCATTGATTCCCCCTACAACAGTCGAGTTCACGCCGACTACTTCCGGTTTGCTAGAAGTTACGGCAAACTGCATCACACCGCAGCAATTCACGGCTAAAGTCAATGTTGACGTCAAGCCGAAATTTTTGACATGCCCTGCAAACTGCTACACTGACGAGGCATGCACGTGCCTGATATCGAACTGCTCTGCCGGGACTGTAACTGCGATGAAGGACGGGTTCAGCATAAAATCTTTGATAATTCCACCAATCATATCAACATTCAGTTTCAATTCATCGACTGCAGGAACTGTGGCAGTCACAGGTTCATGCACCAGTCCTGCAAAAACTGTGACAACTTCTGTTGTTGTGACGCAAAAATCAGTCCCACCAACAACACCGACGACGATCGAATCGAAAACCTGCCCGTATGACTGCTGCAAAAGTGTGCTTGGCTACAAAGACAAGGATTGTCCTTATGTCAATCAAACATGTAATATAAATAACAAATGCGAAATTAAGCTGGAAGAATGCCCAGATGAGTACGCTTGTTGTAAAGATATTCCTGGCTACAAAGATGAAAAGTGCGCGAATGCGGATCAAACATGTAATAAAAACAAATGCGAGGGCGGTGAAGTCGGCGGCAGCATGCTGACAATAGCGATAATTGTTATTGCAGCTTTGGTTGCTGCATACTTCCTCTACTTCTTCGTCCTGAAAAAGAAGACGAAGGTTACCTTCGACACATTGTACCGGAAATGGCCGGCCAGGCCGAAAAACTACTGAAGAATCATCAATCTTTTTAAGTTTGACATGCAAGAATAAAGTAGAATTTAACAATGAATACAGGAGGTGCGACAATGGCTAACCAAGAAAGAGCAGAAGAGAACACAGTGTTCGTCGGCCGCAAACCATCCATGGCTTACGTGCTAGCTGTGATCACGCAGTTCAGCGACGGGTTCAAGGAAATCCACATCAAGGCTCGAGGCAAGTCGATATCGCGAGCAGTGGACGTGGCTGAAATCGTGAGGAGAAGGTTTGTAAACGACGCGCAAATCAAAAGCATACACATTGGCACAGAAGAAAGAGAGTTGGAAGACAAGACAAAGATCAACGTATCGACAATCGACATACTGATAGGAAAATAGCTTCCAGTCTTTTTCTGTTTTTTTTGTTGTAGAGTTATCTTTCCAGCATGAATGACTTTTTGTGCACAGGCACTTCCTTCACTTCGTGTATGAGCATCTCGACCCTGTCGCCAACGCCCATGATGCCGTTTTCCTCTGTTATCTTCCTGACGCGCTCGAGCTTCCTTGCTTTTTCAGCATAAACAGTGAAGAGCCGCTCGCCCTTCTCGACCTTGAACCCGAGCTTTTTATGCAGTAACACACCAGCGCCCTTGTCCTTCGGCGCGCCCGCAGCCCTCGCGACATCTGCAAAGCCTGTGTTGTTGATCCAAAGCACATAGCCGCCTCTATCAGCGCATATGTCCAGCCCGTAATCGCCGATTTCTATATCCTCAGGCTTCACAGCAGCGTTGCCTCCCTGCTGCGCGATTATCTCCCTCAGCTTCTCCTCTGCCTTGCCAGATTTCAACACTTCCAGCGCCTTCTGCTCCTTGCCGGTCATCTTCAGCAGGATGTCAGCTATGTGGCATGCCTTGTCGACAACATCCACAACATTCCTCTTCCTCATTATAACCTCCAGCATCTCCTTCACTTCCAGTGCCGGGCCAATAGTATAGCCTATGGGCTGTTCGCCGTACGTTATTGCGCACTGCGTCTTGATCTTCAGCCTTTTGCCGAGTTCGATAAAGTCCTTTGCCAGCAGGTCCGCATCGCCAATAGTTTTCACCTTCGTCCCCCTCCCTGTCGGTATGTCGATGACGAGATGGTTCGCTCCAACAGCCTTTTTCTTCGCCATTATTGACGGAAACATTAGAGGATCGATCGACAGCGGATACTCCACACGGATAAAAATATCATCAGCAGGCGCAAGGCTCAAGGCACCGCCCCAGACTATGCAGCCGTTCGTTTTTTCCACAACATCTTTCATCTCTTCTATGCTAAGCTCGACCGGCATCAGGACTTCTGCCTTGTCAGCAGTCCCGGCAGGGGAGGTTATTGCCCGAGAAGAGGTCTTCGGTATTGTCAGACCTAGTGATGCTACTATCGGCACGACAAGCATGGTCGTCTTATCGCCAACAGTGCCTCCCACAGAATGCTTGTCAACAATTATTTTTTTGTCAAGCTTTAGTGTCTTGCCAGTCTCGACCATCGCGCATGTCAGGCTCGCAGCCTCGTCGATGTCAACTCCTTTTGTGTAGAGTGCTGTGACGAAGGCCGCTATCTCGCTCTCATTCAAATTCCCCTCGACAGTGTCCTTGACTATGCCAAATATTTCCTCGTAGTTCAGCTTCCTGCCGTTGAGCTTGTTTTTTATAAACTGCAAAGAGCTGGGGAATTTTGCAACCTCCACCTCAACCTCTTCATTTCCTTTCAAACTCAACTGCATTTTTGCCTCGTCAGAAACGCCGATATTGCCTTTGGCAACGATTTTTGTTGCAACGTTGACTATGGCTGTTATAATTTTTTTGCCGTGCTGAACCCTCACCCTTGCAGAACTGTGTATGCCAAGGTCCCCGGCATCTTCACTATTCAAAATTACTATGGGCTTCCCGCCGATTTCCAGCCCTATGCATTTTACCTTAAGCTTCATTCCGTCACGCAACTCCCTTCTCTGCATATGCAACCTGTAGTAGGCCTCGGCGAAAACATTTGCGGGCAGATTACGTTTTCCTGACACTCAGGTGGCTCGAAAGTTTTCAGGTTGATGCAACTCCACAACCCGCCCGCTGTCTCCTTACAGCAGTTCGTTATGACCCAGTCGCAGTCGGAATTTCTCGTGCAGTTCACGTTCGCATATTGGTTAGGCAGCTGCCAAGAATTTAGAAGGCCGCTTAAAGCAACCGCTAAAAATATGCATACAGCCGCGACTGCGACAAAATAAAATTTAGCTTTCATTTTTCCATTTTTCCAGCGCGATTCTAAGCTCCTCGTGAGATTTCGCGTATTCTTTCAGACTGATATTTTGTTTCGCTGCGTCTAAAGCTTGCGCCACTGCTGTTGCGCCTGCCCTGGTGCCGTTGGGATGGCCGTGGATGCCGCCGCCGAAGTTCATTATCACGTCGCTGCCGAGATGCTCTGTCACGTCCTTTACAAGCGCGGGATGCAGGCCGCCCGATGCAGCTGGCATGGTCGGGTTGAAAAAGAACCAGTCATTCCTTAAAGCGTCATAGTCTTCCAAAACCTCCTTCTCCTCACCGTGCATCTTCCCCACTATTGTGCCGCAGTGGACGACATCCGCTCCCAACAACCTCGCAAGCTTGCAGTACACCTGCCAGCGTATGCCGTGCTTGCTGCTGCGCGTGAAAGCTGCATGCCCGGCTCTGTGACAATATATCGGAACTCCAAGATTCGCATCCCTCAAAATCTGTATCGAAGAAAGGCCGCTGCAGACAATGTCAATCATAAGGCAGTTCGCGCCAAGCTCTATGACTTTCTCCGCCCTTTCTACCAGTTCATCCAATCGTGTCGTGACGTTCACAGCAAACAAGACCTTCCTGCCCGTTGCATGTTTAACCTTGTCTAAAACATCCATGACCCAGCTCACATTCTCCTCCAGCCTGCAGAAGCTCTGGTCTGTGAGCGTCTCGTCCATTTTCACTAGGTTGACGCCGCCCATCGCAGCCTCGTAAACAACCTTCGAATATTCAACCGGCTCCAGGCCTATCTTCGGCTTGACTATGGTGCCTATGAGAGGCCCGGTCTTCACACCAGTGATATCTCTTATCCCGTCAATGCCGAAATGTGGCCCCTTGAAATTTTTGACAAGCTCGCCCGGCAAATCTATGTCGAGCAGCCGCAAATTTTTTATTTCCTTCAGCCCGAATACATTTCCAGCGACCACAGACAAAAACTGCGCTACATTTCCACGCTCGAAATCATCCATCGGTATGCCTATCGTAGCAATATTATCCCTGGCATCGATAATCTTTGCCGCGTACTTCTCCTCCACCCCTTTCGTGGTCGTCGTCACACCTGTCCATGTCCCAGTAGAGCACTCCTCGCAAATCTTCCTCGCAGCCTCCCTCGTCGGCAGCGCGCTTTCGACATAGTACCTTGCCACTACCTGCTCCATGAAAATACTTGGTTTTGCTATGAAAAATCTTTATGGATGATTTAAAGTAAATTAAAACTGAAATTCAGGCGCCAACTATGACTTTAAATATTTTTCTATAAAGTATTATATCCATGGCAGAATATTTAGGAACAGTATTTGGAGAATTAAGAATACCTTGTCATGTTTATACAGATGGTAGTTTTAGTTATGAAGATGTCGAATATCTTTATGATCCTTCAGAGTTAATTTTTCCAGAAGATATAGCTGCTTTTAAAGATCAGTTAGTTGATAAAAAGAAAAAAGAAGCTGAATCAAGGGGTGCTCCTTTCTTTGATGGACAACAAGTAAGGCTTAAGGATTATGGAATAAAAATAGAAAACCCAAAAACTGAAGCTCATAAATTGGTTTTAAAATTCGGTAAATCAACTTGGTTCAGTTATTCTGCTACAAACAGAAGTATTGATGATAAAATTTTAGAACAAGACGGTAGGAAAGTGAGTATAAGAGAAAAATACATAAGAAATCCTTTGGATTTAAACGATGTTCTAGCAAATTCTACGGGTTGCAGTGCAACTGTCGTTAGTGAACCTGATCACAAGCTTGTTATGGTAGAAAGAAGCATGAAACTAGCTCAATATCCAGGTTTATACGGAGATGCTGTAGCTGGTTTTATGCATAGAGAAAAAGATTTGGTTGATGGTAAACCCAATCCTTTCAAAACATTGCAAAGAGAAGCACAAGAAGAAGCTGGTATAACGTGTTCTGTTAATGATTTGAAACTTCTGGGTGTCGGAAGAGCTATGGATGATTTACATGGAGAAATCTGGGGCGAATTAAGAACTCCTTTAACCGTGCAAGAAATTTATAGTGCACCAAAGAAAGATAGGTACGAAGCTTTGAGGATGTTTGATGTCCCTTTTGAACCTAAAGAAGTTTTGAAATATGTAGCTAAGACAATCGATCAAACACCAGTAGGCGTTCCATCTGAATCAAATGTTTGGATTGTCGGCAGATCGCCAAAATGGGTTCCAGCACACGCGGTTAATACTATCCACTCTTTGGAAAGAGAATATGGGCATGATAAAGTAGTAAGAGCCTTGGAGAACTTGTAAATTATTTTATTCGATTTTGCAAAACCCCGAATTCTTATGGAATCTTTAAACTTAACAAATCCGAAATAAAAATTGATGGCACTGAAGGATATTTTCGGCAGGCTGTTCGGCAGGCAGCCAAGCCAAGAGGAGGTGGAAAGGCAGGCAAAGGAATGGATTTCGCGCGAGTACAAAACATTCCTGCGCGAGGAAAGGCCTGAGGAGGAGCAGGGCTTCAATGCGTTTTTCATAAAGTACTGCCGCTACGCTGGCAACTTGCTGAAATTCAAAGCTCCCGCAAAAACCGCAGAAAAGATGAATGAGGCGCTGAAAATAACAGAGCTGGAAGTGACGCCCGACCAAGTCATATCATTGACATTACTTTCACTGATTGTGTCATTTGCCGCGATACTTCCTTTCATAATTTTTCTGCCACAGGCAAGCCTTTTCCTCATTTTCATGCCGCCGCTTCTCGCATACCTCTTCTACACCTACCCTACATACCTTGCAGCAGTGACGAAGATAAAGGCGAGCGACGAGACAGTGAAAGTAATACTCTACATGGTCATCTATCTCAGGCTCAACCCGCAGGTAGAGGGAGCGCTGGAGTTTGCAGCTGCTCATTGCACAGGCCCGATAGGCAAGGACCTGAGAAAAATAATCTGGGACTTGCAGGTGAGGAGGTATGTCAGGCTTGGCGATGCTATCAGTTCGAAGATAGAGAAATGGCTTTTGTGGGACAAGGAATTTGTAGAGTCGATGAACCTTATACAGTCGCTTTCGCTGGAATCGAACGAGCAGGCCAGAGAAAGGACGCTGGAAAAGACTCTCACCTACATCCTTGACTCGACATACGAGAAGATGAAGTCCTATGCAAGGGAGCTTAGGGTGCCGATGACGTTCATACAGGCGATGGGCATAACACTACCAGTGATGGGGCTTGTAATGTTTCCGATGATCTCGATATTCCTCAACAAAGTTTTCAACCCCGCCTATTTGATAATAGGCTACATAGGCATACTGCCCGCGTTCAATTACTTTTACCTGAGAAGGTCGATTTCGAAAAGACCTGGGGCATTTTCATATCCGGACATATCGAACCACCCGGACCTGCCGCCAGAGGGAAAATTGGTTGTGTCAGTTTCGGGAAAAAAATACACGTTGCCCATAAAGCTGGTTGCAATCGCGGTTGCAATCATTATAATGATACCCGGTATAGCATATTTCGCGTCGCTGACATCCGAATGCCTGCAGGATGACTGTTTCGGCACGCCTACAGCAGCATGGGAATATAGGATAAGTGAAGAATACAGCAAGGAGAAGGCACCTTTCCTGATGGTCTACAGCCTGAGCGTGATTTGGGGCTTGGGCGCCGGACTGGCGATATATTTCATCGGCATAAGCTACCAGCGCGTCAAGATAAGGAATGACATACGTGCCGTGGAGGACGAGTTCCAAGTAGGGCTGTTCAGACTAAGCGATGTACTGACATCAGGCATGCCGATTGAATCTGCTCTGGAGGAGACGATAAAAAAATACCGCGAGTACAAGCTTGAAGGCTCGCCGATGTATTCTTTCTTCATGATAATACTCAAGAACATAAGGGAGATGGGCATGACGCTCAAGAGGGCCGTGTTCGACACGAACTACGGAGCGATACTCCACTTTCCCTCGCTTCTGATAAAGGACATAATGAACATCCTTGTCTCGGCAGCTGAAAAGTCATCGTACATACTGTCCACAGCATCACGGACTATATCATCCTTCCTGATGAAGACGAAGAATGTGGAGAATCTTCTGAAGGAATTGCTAGATGAGGTTGCAGCAGCAGTGCAGATGCAGGGATACTTCATCGCTCCGTTCATATGCGGGGTCGTGGGCGGCATGGCGACGTTTATTATCCAGCTGCTGCAGATGATTACGAACATGCTGAAAAGCATTTCGCAACTGTTCAACATATCTGGCGGCGTGACCGGTTCGGAGAGGATGAGCGAGATACTCGGCCTTATAGAGATAGAGAAGGTCATACCTGCGACTGTCTTTCAGCTGGTTGTCGGGATATACATGATCGAGGTCGTTATAATACTTGCATATTTCCTCAACGGGATAAAGAACGGATTTGACAAAACCATGAGGAACCTGATCATTGGAAAAATGCTTTTGTACGGGCTGGTGATATATTCAGTAGTGCTGATTGCAGGCGTTATAGTGTCATCTTCGATGATCGGTGCGATAGGCGGCACGATAGGGGGGACGATAGGTGAGTGAATGCAGCTGGATATTATAGCGTATTTCATCATCGCGATAGCTGGCATAGCGTTGCTGCTTATTCTGCTGTCCGGTCCGCTTTCTTCGCTTACCAAAAACACGTTCTGCTTCTTTTACCAAAAAATGCTACGCCTCGAATCGCCGTACTGCAAGCCGCCTCCGCCAGTCCGCACAGTGAACGTTTGCAGCAAGGCTGGTGAGGATTGCGACGAGGTTGCGACAAGCGCCGAGGAGGTCGCGAGGATAATAGCGTCGTATGCAATAGCGTGCTGGCAGACCGAGCGCTCTGCTGCGACTGAAAGGGTGCAGTGCTACAATTTATTTTTAGAAACGCATCCCGGTGCAGTGACTGAGATGATAATGACGCAGGTCATGGAAAGGGAGAATGCCTGCAAGGCTTTGGAGAATTCGAAGGTAGTTGACGACAAGGGTGTTTTGATAGACTACGTCGGCGACTGCGGCAGCAGCGACAACATCGTCTGGGACGTATCAGGAAATGTTTTGCTGCAACAGACACTCGTCTCCATAAAATACGACAGGGTACAAAATAAAATTGTCATCAAGGCTTAGCGCAGTTGCTTCGGATTAATTATTAATAAGCCAAAAACAAAAATCGATTATAATGACAAGTCAATTATCTGGCATCCCGCTAGCAAAGAAGAGATTGTTTGTCATAGGATTGGCTATTTTAATCGGCATTGCCGCATCCATCTTGTATTTAACCACAACTCCCTCAAAGCCTGTTTGCGGGAATAATGTTTGCGAGCTGTTTGAAACTCCCGGGGAATGCTGCAAGGACTGCGACTGCTGGAAGCAGGGCGAAGTATGCAACGTAAATTCGAACAAATGCGAAACGAGGGATATAAAAATCACGGACGAAAGGATAAGGGAGCTGGTTGTTCAATATTTCGGGAAGCAGGGCAAGGAAGTCGTTTCCATGAATATCACCAGCCTGATCACTTGGAAAAACAAGCTTGGAAAAAATGTCATGGTTCAAATCAAAGGACAGGATTCGCCGATTCCGCTTGTTGTGTTGGAGGACGAGGAGATTATCGAATTCAGCATATAATTACGCCAGGTACAAGTCTGACAAGACATACACCGCAAATTTTCCAACCCGTTCCATCCTTGTGCTGTCGATTTGGCTCATGTCATCGCTGCAATAAGTGCAGTGGTAGCACCTGCCGCACTCGAAGTCGCCGTAGTTTATTGCAAACAGATAATCTATGCCCCTTTCCCCAAACGGGCACTGGTCGCTCCTGCACGGCGCTTGGCCTCTCTTGTCGCATGTTATGCCAAGGTACTGGCATGCTTTGTCAGCAGAGTTTGAAAGATCCTCTGCAGTTCTGAATATTGTGAGCCCGGGATTTTCCTTTAGGCCGAGGCAGTCGAAGTTAATCATCCTGCGAATATTCTCGTTCTCGTGCCTGCTCGCATAGTCTCTGGACCCCCAAAGCGCGGGATAATATAGCTCCTCCTTGTCGAATATGACAAACTTCAGCTTGTAAGTTTTTATACTGTCTTTGCAAGTAGCCAGTACTCTGGCTGCTTCCATGACGCTGGCGACTCCAGCAGCATTGTCAACAGCGCCTGGGCATCCTATGGCAGTATCCCTGTGCGCCCCGACCACGATTATTTTGTCGCCGGTTCCAATTTCTCCCACCACATTTCTGTTCTGATCTCTGTAATCCTCGGAATAAAAATCCTCGAAATGGACATCAGCCAAGCCGTGGGATTCAAACTTAGATTTTACATAGTCCGCTGTCTCCCTGTCCCAAGAGCTGTAAAATTCCCTAGGCTGCTGAATCAGGTATCGGATGTTGTCCAGCATCAGTTTCGTATCCACAAGATTCACGAGCGACTCTGGCGAACACAGCTGTGCGATTGCCGTTGTGGTGGTTGATGTTGAGGACGTGGTTGTTGAAGTTGTGATTCTGCAGCTGCTAGCGCTGTCAATTTTATTTTCATCAAGCAAGGCCACGCCGCATTCCGTCCTGAGGATGCGCAGGCTGTATTCAGTGTAGTCGTACCTTCCGACAATCCTGTTGAAGATCGAGGTTACGCTTTTAGGACTAATGTTGAGCGCAAGCTCGATTTCGCAGTCCGTCTTTACGCAGTACGTCTCCTTCAGCCCGGAAGTCTTGACGCATAAGTACTGGCCGTAGTTTGTGTTGTTCCTTGTCGATGCGGTCTTCCTGTCCTCTGATGCGAATACGCTGTCAGCGGCATTAGGCAGCACAAACCGCTTGACAGTAGAACTGCCGGACCTCAGCTCGCAGAAAGAGCTTGCCATGCCTGCGATGTCGTCTATGCTCTGCTTCGCAGCCTCGTTCTCCTTGCTCGCAACTATGACAGACATTACTTGGAAGAAAGATGCGAAGAGCGTGAGTCCTACTATTATGCCGCCTATGACCCAGACCCAAACAGCTATACCCTTCAATCTACCACTTAATTTATTTTAGTAAACCAATAGTTAAATTATGAAAGGCGACATGGCCCTCGACTATGTTTTCAAAGTCCTTATAACTGTTGTGACGATAGCTGTTGTGATAGCGCTCATTGTAAAATTTTCAGACGACATAAAGAGGGCCATAAGCGACTTTATCTGCAACGTGACTGGTACATGCAGTAAGGCGCAGAAGTTCCCGAAGACCATAAACCAGGATTCTTTTACAACTGCTGAAGTTGTGAACTACATCGACAGCTGTTTGTCCACAGAATCGGCACTGCCTGAGAACCAGCAGAAGGACATAGTCTGCTATATTTTATTTTCAAAGACAACATTCGCATCATCCGGCGTGACAGCATCGAGCCTGCAGCAATCGTTGCCGCAGTCGCTCGTCGGCAGCGTTGTGGTGCAGACAGACTTTTCGCACGACTACCTGAGGATACAATTCCAGGACCTGGGCAACAAGATAATAGTGAGCTGAATGAAAGGCATCTCGTTCAAGATTCTGGCCGATGTAATTATAGCAATATTCGCGATCATGGTCTTCATCTTGATTTTCAAAACAGTCACTCCTGGCTTTTACGGTCAGGCATTGTGCCGCATCTACGAGGCAGTGCAGGCAGTGCCGCTTCCTGAATTCCTCAGGCCGTCAATTTCAGAATGTTCCATATCATACAGGACTGAAAAGATAACTATCGAGGAGAGCGATGCTGCGGTCATAGCAGAAGCTTTGTTGGAAAAGTACATACTTCCTTGTTGGAAGGAGAAGGCAGGCTGCACAAGGGAAAATGAGACTAACCCCTTCCCGTGCAAGGCTGGGGCCACGTTCTCCTGTTACGAACTCATGATAAGGAGAATGAGCAATTTTGTAGACGAGCGGCTGATAAATAATTTGATGAAGTTGCACGGATATTGCAACATCTTACCGAACAACTTCCTTGATTATGAAAAACAGAGCGATGATTGCGGGGACCTGAACAAAATCTACTGGAACGTTGAGGGTGGTGTAATAAACGGCACGTATGCTGTTGTGGTTGTCAAATACGATGCCTTCCACCACAGGATAGAGGTGGTTTGACGGAGCTAAGCGGCATCAACATAATCGCGTTGCTGACCATCACTGTGCTGGTCATTACCATATCCATAGCAGTGATAGACTCCATAAGCACTACTGTGAGAGGCACAGTGACGACGCAGATCAAGGAGACTTTCAGCAAGGCAGTTCTGTCAATACTGCAAAGGTCGCCTTACAACATCTGCGAAGGCTTATCAGGCAGGCAGATCTCAACACAGGAGTTCCAGAACCTGCTGCTGGCTGCCTACAACGGCCAGTGCGGCAATGAGCGTGCTACAGTGACATTAAGTAGTTCATATGCAAAGGAAGACATGGAAAAGATTGCGAGGATAAACGGCATTGCCGGAGACGGAAAGCTGATTTATTATCGCGAGGCCAAGCCGTTCGGCATAGGCAGCATAATCATCCAAGGCAACCCCGGCTATTTCCCGCTGAAGAAGTGGGACACAATCGAAGTGTGGAGCGCTGGAAAACCTGCAGCCGACACGCTGATAAACATTACAGTGCAGGGCTGTGACCCTTACGATGACGTGTGCCAGGCAGGTTGCACGTACAAAAAAATTTGCGACCCCGCGTGCGATGACGGGAAGAAGCACGATATAACCTGCAATATTGCTTGCATTGACACAGACAGCAACGGCATAGACACAACAGACATGGAGGCAAGGGTCGCGGCAAACAAATGCAATCCAGATTGTTACGGCAACATGACAAATCCTTTCAGGGCTTATGATCCTGGTTGTGTGTGGAAGTTCAAGGACCAGCATGACGACATATGCGACCCGAACTCTAATGGCGTTATAGACGGTGTGTGCGATCCCGACTGCATTAATGCAAAAGGCATTTGCGACTTTGACTGCAACGGCACTGTATATGCAGGAAACCCGACTGCGCTGAAGGACGAGAAGTGCTTTGCCTGCGACGGCAAATGCAACGGATGGTGTTCGCCTGCCTGCAACAAGAACGCTGCTGAAGGTATGGATGATTACGACCCGGACTGCAAGAAGGAGGTTGACTCAAAATTCTGGTGCTCCGGCGACGGTTCGTGCGAAAACACTAAGGGCGAAAACTGCGAGAATTCCGAGGACTGCAAGCAGATATGCAGCGACCAGAGCCTTGCCTGCTGCCCGCTTGCTTCTGATTCTGATTATGCAGGCTGCACCGCCACTAAAGATTTGAAGGAAGGTACTGCATGTGGTTGTGACAGCCAGTGTGGACAATTGAAATGCGACGAGACTAAACATTGCTGCCCTGAGGGTAAGACGTGGAACGGTACCGCCTGCGCAATCGATTATAGGTTTACAATAATTTTTATTCCCATCCAGTGGAATTCCGGGCAGGCGGATTTTGAAAGTTACAGCGACATGCAAGCGAACTTCTTCATCAGCAATTTTCCGTTAAAAGCCTGCCCCGATGATGTGAAGATAATCAAAGCTTGGGAATTAAAAGATTGCAATATTAACGTGCGTTGCGGAATAGAAGAGTGTCCCGATCCGACTCTTCAGGAGATAGAGAGGTGCGCAGACAAAAAATATAAAGGAAAGTATGATAGGGCGATAGGCTTGGTCGATGCAAGCATCCTGTGCGGCGGGCCGCTGGGTTGGTCGTGCGCAATTATGGAACCAAAACCTGTGTTATGCGCGAAACCTTGGAAGGAAGTTACTGCCCATGAGCTAGGCCATACATACGGTTTGTGCGACGAATACAGCGGATGTGTTTGGGATGCGCAGAACGCACAAATGGGATGTCCCAATCCAAAAGCTTGTAGTTGCTGTGGTGATGCAGAACATCCAGCATGTTGCGCTGGTAGAGCGATACCAGGAGGCTATTGTATAATGGGACCGATCGGCGTGCCGCATCCTGGATTTTGTTCAGACTGCTTTAACCACTTGACAAGTATCTTAAAATGCTAGAAGGATAAAAAGATGATTATATGGAGAATAAAAAAATCGCATTGATTTTTACTTTATTTTTGTTCACTTCAGTCTGTGCACAGGCTGTTTTTGCAGAAGATTTGAATATAAAGGCATGCTTCGCTTATAACCGCAGCAATTCTTTCTCGATAAAAGATTTTGGAATTTACGTTGGAAAAATTTCGCCAGAATATGAGCCGCAAACATCCAAATACACGCTAAAAATTTTAGACTATTCCAACAACGTTTTGCTTACTAAAAAATTGGCCATATCTTTCTTTAACCCGAAAACCAACACGATCCAAGAGACTGGCGAGACCTGCTTCGAACTTCCATTCCAAGAAAAATCAGGCACGTTGAAAATATTTTATGAAAACAAAGAGATATTTTCTGCGAATTTGAAAAATTATATCTGCAACAAAAACGATGTGTGCGGTCTGGGCGAGAGCCAGTACAACTGTCCGGAGGATTGCAAAGTCGCTGCGAAGGGATTTCCTTGGACATATGCAGTGATAGCCGCTGCGTGCGTGGCTGTTTTGCTGGTCATTTTTTTCTATAAAAAATCCGGCAAGGAGTCGGACTGGCAGAAAATCTACAAGAAGTGGCAGTGATATGAAAGGCGTGCTCGAATCGATACCGGAATTCTTCCAGGTTGTCATAGCCCTTGCTGTTGCGATAATCATAATCATCATGGCAACGCAGCTTGCGGACATACTCAAGAAGCCGCCGTCGCAGATTGTCGGAACAAAATATCAGGTGGCGCAGGGACTGTCGAAACTTATAGCTGACTGCTGGTCGAGTCACAGGAACGGTTTGGATGCAGAATCAGCTGTCTGCAATGTAGTCAACGTATCCTCGAAAGAGGTTGTGACTAAGGAAGACGTAGTCAGTTTGATAAACAAAAAAATTCTGCCAGAGGACAAGCTTGCATGGTCTGTAAGCAGCAACGAAACCTCGGTAAAGATAACATACTCGGGCTCGGAAAGAATCATAGAGGTGAAGGAGATATGAAGGGGATAGCCGCCTGGATATGGATCATCGGCAGCCTCATACTGGGCATGATGGTTTTTGTCATGGGCTCCACGATTTTTTTCGGCCAGCTGGAGGCGAGGCTGAAGCAGTCCGCCACGGACAACTTCTACGACATAACGTACAAGATCAAGCGCACTTGCACCGAGGGCGGTCTGGGCGAGGTCTATCACTACAAAACTTTTGCAGTTCCGGAAATCGTCAGGGCTGTATACTCTGCCAACGAGAGCGAGCAGATGCCTCCGGACAAGGTCTCGCTCTATATATCCGACGGCCGCTCTGCATCCGGAAAATATTTCTGCATTAACTACTTTGGCGATGACCTGCCAATATGCCAAGCTGTTGATTGCTCGATTGATGC
>Ga0315279_10000626_pt1 | contig 67816 bp, 64 predicted proteins | sample YL17G06_20_MG_FD_203694 | JGI IMG/M metagenome (GOLD analysis project Ga0315279, IMG submission 203694) | Sediment microbial communities from Yellowstone Lake, YNP, Wyoming, USA - YL17G06_20 | ecosystem: Environmental > Aquatic > Freshwater > Lake > Sediment | place: USA: Wyoming | collected...
AAGAATCGTGACAATGACAAAATAAAATTGGGACTAATAGGCAGGCTCATGAACATTGGTGCTGGTGATAAATCGAATGATGGGCAGAATCGGGAGAAGATCAAAAGCGCTTTAATTGATTGGTACAAAATAAAAGCGCTCGAAATCATTCAACAGCGTATAAACAATTACGGCGCATTGTTAAACATTCGGCCAAAAAAAATCCTTATCCGAGATCAGGAAAAAAGGTGGGGAAGTTGCTCGGCATCGGGCATCCTCCGTTTTAATTGGCGTATCGTCATGGCGCCGATGTCCGTTATCGACTATGTCATAGTTCACGAACTCTGCCATTTGAAAATCAAAAACCATTCGATAAACTTTTGGAAGAATATATCGTTAGTCCTCCCTGATTATGAAAAACGAAGATTGTGGCTAAGAGATAATGTTGGGGTGTTTAGATTATAGCTTTATGAATTGATTTACAGTCTGTTTGTTGACTTTCCAAAAAGCATAGATACAATTACTCATGGAAATCCATAAATACACGGAAAAAGACCACGGGGCATGGGAAAAATTCGTCGCCGAAGCCAACAACGGCACGATCTTCCATTATTTGAAATTCTTGAGCTACCATCCCCATGACCGGTTCAAAAGCCTGAACCTCTTGATCGAGGAAAAAGGCAACCTGGTTGGGTTGTTCCCGGCCGTGGTCGAGGACCAGACCGTCATATCCCACCGGGGCGCTTCTTACGGCGGGCTGGTCTTGAAACCGGGGCTGGGCGTTCACGACGTTTATTTGGCCGCGGACCACATGGTCCAGTATTTAAAAGCCCAAGGATATAAAAAGATCATCCTAACCCAACCGCCGCTTATTTATTACCAAGAACCCGATCAATACGTCGATTTCGCCCTGCAAAAGATCGGATTTTGTTACCGGAAGCGCGAGATCACCGCCGTGATCCCCCTGGACTGCGCCGATCCCCTGGAGATGTTCCATTCCGACGCCCGCCGGTCGACGAAAAAAGCGATCCGCGAGGGCGTTAAGGTCCGGCTCTCGGACGATTTAGCCGGGTATTACGGGATCCTCAAGGATAACCTCGGCATGCGCCATAACGTCCTGCCGACCCATACTTTGCCGGAATTGATGAAGCTTAAGAACTTATTTCCCGATGATATCCTGCTCTTCGGCGCGTTTTTAAAGGAAAAGATGCTGGGCGGGATAATGATCTTCTGCGCGAATCCCCGCGTGCTCCTGGCCTTCTATATCAGCCATAACGATTTATACCAGGCCTACCGGCCCGTGAACCTGCTTTTTTACGAGATCCTCAACTGGGGTCGGACCAGAGGCTTTAAGTACCTGGACCTGGGCACGTTCACCCTCAATATGGAACCCAACTGGGGTCTGGCCCGGTTCAAGGAAAATTCGGGCGCCCGGGGTTTCCTGCGGGATACGTACGAGATGAATTTATAAATCCTAAATCCTAAACAAATTCGAAATACGAATCCGCCACGCACCTTGGCGGACTAAAAACTAAACAATATATAAATCCCAAACGACATCTCGTTCTGTCATTGCGAGCGAAGCGAAGGGAAAACCAATGGATGGTATTGAATGTTATTGCGACCCTTCGTTTCACTCAGGGTGACAGTGAAGTATGTGTGTCATTCTGAGCGCAGCGAAGAATCTGATTTTATAAAAAATTCTTACAACATACCGGGTTTGCGGTTCTGCGCGCACATTTCCAAGACACGCTTGATCCGGCGCTGACGGGTTTCTAACTTTTTTGCGTCGCTGATCCACCAGATGTACATCTTTCGATGGCTGGGCGCAAGCCGCGAGTAGTATTCGCGCACGGCCGGGTTTTTCTCCAACGCGGTTTGCAGGTCTTGCGGGACCGGCATTTCCTTCCGGTCCGGAGCCTTCCGGGCTTTACCCGTTTTGAGCTCGCCATAGAGCCGACGGCCGGCCGCGGTCATTTTACCGGCCGCGATCATCTTTTTCGCGCGCCGGATATTAGAAGCGGCCCAGATACTGCCCGAATTGCGGGGCGTGAATTTCTGGAGATACCGTTTCCGGTCGAGTTTTTTCACGGTCGAATCAATCCATCCGAAACACAGGGCTTCCTCCACCGCGTCCTCGTACGGGATACGCGGCTTGCCGCTGTCTTTCTTATAATAGATCAGCCAGATTTCTTTCCCGGTTGCGTGGTTACGCTTAAGCCACGCGCGCCACGCGTGTCGGTTGGATACGTAAAGGGTTTGGGAGGTTTTCATTTTTTTCCAATAATATCCCCGTTCTTCACGGCTGTCAAGACATCCGAAAGTTGCCCTTGATAAAAACGCGGCAATCGCTATAATACAGGAAAGAGACATATGACCGATAAAACAATAACTCTCGCGCACGGAGCGGGCGGCATACGGACCGGCCGCCTGATCCGGGATGTCATCCTTAAATATTTCCGCGATCCGGTCCTGCGGCGGCTCGAAGACGCCGCGGCCGTTCTCATGCCGGGTCGAGAAGTCGCTTTCACCACCGACGCGTATGTCGTCGACCCCATATTTTTCCCGGGCGGTGATATTGGCCGGTTGGCGATCTGCGGCACGGTTAACGACCTCGCTATGAAAGGCGCTGAACCCAGTTATCTCTCCCTGTCCCTGATCCTCGAGGAAGGTCTCGCGATCGCCGACCTCGAACGGATATTGCGCTCCGCGGCCCGGGCGGCCCGGCAGGCTGGCGTTACCGTGGTTTGCGGTGACACCAAGGTCGTCCCGAAAGGGAAGGCCGACAAAATTTTTATCATCACGAGCGGCATCGGCGAGATCCGGATCCGAACCGGCCGGGAATTCATCCGGCCCGGCGACATGATCATCTTAAGCGGAACCATCGGCGATCACGGGATCGCCGTGCTCAACGAGCGGCTGGGTTTAGGACTGCGGTCCGGCATCTGCAGCGACACGGCGCCGCTCAACCTGGTCACCGAAAAATTGTTCCGGTTTTCGGCTAGCCTGCGCTTTATGCGCGACCCAACCCGGGGCGGCATATCGTCGGTCCTGAACGAAACGCTTGACGGATCGCGGCTGGGCATGGTCATAAGCGAAAGCTTACTTCCGGTCAAAAAAGAGGTCCGCGGCGCGGCCGCGATGCTCGGCCTGGATCTCCTCGAAATCGCCAACGAGGGGAAATTCATCGCGGTCGTCGATCCCCGAAAGGCAGCCGCTGTTTTAAAAACCATTAAACGCCACCGCTTGGGCCGCCGCGCCGCGATCATCGGCGAAGTCGTAAGAAAACCAACGGGCGTATGGCTTAAGACCGCGATCGGCGGGCTAAGACCGGTGATGCTCCTCGAGGCTGAAGGCCTGCCGCGGATCTGTTGATTCATTACCAGACTATCAGGTGATCAGGTTATCCGTTTATCAGAGATTCAGAAAACAGCATATCAGAGAACGAAAACAAAGTTTTTTAATGATTTAACAAATTAGGATATCAGTAAATCAGACCGACTGATATCATGAGGTCCTTGTTTTTAAATCTGATGTCCTGAATACTGGATTTAAAATATTCCGGCACTCCGGTAAACTGATATTCTGGTCTTTATAACCTGATATCCTGAGATCTGTTTTCCTGGTAACCTGGTATTCTGATCGTCTGATGTTCTAATCATTGACTTATATTCGCTAGCGGTTATAATTTTCCGATATGCCAAACACCGATTACCACGAATACTTTATGCGCGAGGCTTTGGCCTTAGCGAAAAAGGGCTGGAGCCGCACCGGCGTAAATCCCCTGGTCGGTGCGGTCGTCGTGAAAGATTTCCGGATCGTGGGCCGTGGGTTTCACCGCAAGATCGGCGAAGCCCACGCCGAAACCGTAGCCTTGCTGGAGGCCGGCCGGAAGGCAGGGGGCGCGTCCCTCTACGTGAATTTAGAGCCGTGCTGCACATGCGGCCGCACGCTGCCGTGCGTGGATTCGATCTTGAAGAGCGGAATCAACCGGGTTGTCACCGCCATGCGCGATCCGAACCCGCTAGTCGACGGCCGGGGTTTGGAATTCTTGAGACAGAACGGCTTGGAGGTTGTGAACGACGTTTTAAGGGACGACGCTCGATTCCTAAACCGGGCTTACCAGAAGTATATAACGACCAAAGTCCCCTATGTCGTGATAAAGATCGCCGGGTCCATGGATAACCGGATCGCCGCGCCGGCAGATCGGGTAAAGTCCGGATCCGGAAGTCGTTACATCACCGGTGAACCGTCCCGCCGTTTTGTCCATTCCCTGCGCAGCCAGTTTGACGCGGTGCTCGTCGGCATCAACACCGTGCTGGTGGACGACCCGCTCCTCACGGACCGCTTTATCGGCCGCCCCAACCCGGCGCGGATCGTTATCGATCCGCATTTGAGGATACCCCTGACCGCCCGCTTCTTGAATAACGATGCCCGCCGGATCATCATCACCAGCCCCAATAACGATCCCCAAAAGATCGAACAGATGGTCGCCCTGGGCGCGGAAATCGCGGTTTTTGAGGGCGGTTACTATCCGATGAGATCCGTGATCCAGAGGATCGGTACGTGGGATATCGGTTCGGTTTTAATCGAGGGCGGACCGATCATTTTTTCCCAGGTTTTCGACAACAATTTATACGACGAGCTGTATTTTTTTCAGTCTCCGGTTAAGATCGGACAGGGCGCAACCCTGACCGACGAGTTCGACCGGATCAAAGCCATGCCCGGTGTCAAAACCGCCGGCATCGGGGAGGATACCTTATATCATGTTTACCGGAATAATTGAAGAACAGGGCAAAATTCTGAAGATCGTCCGGGGACAGACGAATCAGATGACCGTCCAGTCCGCGCTCGAATTTAAACCCGGTGACAGCGTCGCGATAAACGGCATCTGCCTGACCGTCACGGGCGTCATAAAAGCCGGTTTCACGGTCGATGCCATGGTCCAAACTAAGGAGTCGACGACCCTGGAGCGCTGGCAGGCCGGCGACCGGGTGAACCTGGAACGCGCGTTGAAACTGAGCGATCGCCTCGGCGGTCATATCGTCCTCGGTCACGTGGACGAGACCGCCAAATTGATCCGGGTCGCAGGCAACGAGTATTATTTCCAGGCCGGAGCGAAGAATCAAAAATATCTTATCCCCAAAGGGTCGGTCTGCGTGGACGGCATCAGCCTGACCATCGGGAAAGTGTCCCGGAATGTTTTTTCCGTTTTCCTGATATCCCACACCCTCCAGAGCACGACGTTCCCTTCCTTGAAACCCGGGTCTTTCGTAAACGTCGAATACGATTACCTGGCGAAGATCAATAAAAAATAACCTGAGGCCGGGGTCGTTGGCAAACCAGGAGAACCCTTGAAATATCTCGTTATAATATTTATCGTTTTCCCCGGAATATACGCGTATATCCGGGGACGCGCATTTTTAAATATGGAGCGGAACGACGATTTCGCCCGCCGGTATTTCAAATACCAGCAAAACACCGCTCTGGTATTTTGGCTTAGCCTATTCGCGTTCTTCGCGCTTGTCAATTTTGATCCGATCCTCTGCGCTTATTATTACCGCTTTCTGTATTATACATTGGGTTTGGGCGTGTTCATCATTTACCTGCTGGTCTACGCCGGATACTTGGCCGGTTTTTCCCTGGTGGATCATGTCATCCGGGAGGACCGGCTGAACCTTCCCGGCCGGATCACTTTCAATATCCGCCTGCTTTTCCTGATCGCCTGGCCTTACATCCTGTGGACCCTGGCGGTTTTTGGCGGTCCGGAGCATTACGCCTTGCGGGTGATATCGCTCTGCGTCATCTTCGGCCTTCTTTATTTTTTCGCCCCATATTTTTGGAAGGTGCTGTTACGGGCAAAAGAAATAACCGATCCCCTCGTAATCGTTAAGACGGCGGAGGTCTGCGCGCGGATCGGCATCAAACCGGTAAGGATTTATTCCTTTTCTCCGTCCGGCTTGAAGTTCGCCAACGCCTTTGCCGTGGCTCCCGGGCTCGGGATCAAAGGCATATTTATCAGCGAATATGCCCGGACCAACCTGTCCCTTGCCGAACAGGTCGCCGTGTTCGCGCACGAGATCGGGCATCTGACCCGGACTCAGGTGTTCCGCAGATCGATATCCCTGGCCCTGCCCTTTTTCCTGATCGTCATCATCAAAACCATGTATCCCGCGGGGTCGATTCTGATCTCCTGGGGCCTGCTCGTCGGCGGCCTGGTTTTAGCCCGGATCCTCGTGCCCAGCCAGGAGTTTGAAAAGGAAGCCGACCTCTTCGCCAGCCGGGCGGTCGGCGATCCCGAGACCGTGATCCAGGGGCTCCAGAAAATCTACCATCTGGGAATTCTGCCCCAACGATTCGCGCTGGGCGAAGAGACTAAATTCTCCCATCCCAGCCTTGCCCGGCGCATAAGAAATATCCGGCGGCAGAGCGGTAAGCCCGGCCCTCGCCTGGAAGGCGTGAGGAACTTCGAAGGCCGGGATGAGATCGCGAAGGTGGTTTTTTCTCCGGAGGCATTCGCGGTCCACCATAAGAACGGAAAAATCGAAACCATCCCTTACGGTAATATCCTGGGCATGCTTCCTCAACCGCAGAAGGAAGGATGCCGGTTGACGGTCAAATTCCGGGACCGGGTAAAACTCGCCGGGTTCAACCTCAAGGCCGGTATCGATGACCTTGTTCCGCTCATCGAGATCGCGGAGTTTTATTTTTCCGAACTGCCCAAGGTCGACGAAGCGCGGTTCCGCCGGTCGTACTACCTGACCGGAGCCATGGTGACGCTTTTCGGACTGATCCTGACCTTTTTCTGCGGTCCCGGTCTTTTCATCCTCGGGATCACCGGTCTGGTCCGGAGGAATAAAAGGTATTACCTGTCCTATACCGCGGCCAGCGCCACCTTAGCCACGGCGGCGTTTTTCCTGGCGCCGGACATCGGGAAAATAGTGCTTTTTTGCATGGTGTTGTGCGCGCTGGTCAGCCTCTTTGATTACGCAATTTTCCGGGCGGCGGCGGAGCCGTCGGGTAATTCACCGAAGATCGCCTATTATATCGGGTTTGGGATTCTGGCGGTCCAAACCGTCGTGATAATCCTTTTGCGGCTGGTCTACATGGCGCCGCCGGCAGTCCAGCTTTATAAAATCCTTTTCTTGAACCTGAGCGTCCTTTCGGTCGGATTAATTTTCTGTGGTCCCCTTCGGGAGGTTAAGCGTCAAGCCGTCATCCTGGCCGATTTTTTGGAGATTCTCTTGTTTATTATGATCAACATCCGGCTTTAAAGCTCGATCATAAAAAGATCCACCTTCGTTTTGACCAGGGATTGGCGGAACTGACCCAGCCGGGTTATGTTCTTCACGGACAATTTGTCTTCCAGGGCGGCACTTAAAAAATCGTTAACCTTGTTTGCGACAAAAAGCAGGTAAATCCGATTGAATTTTCCGTCTTTGATCCGGGCCGCCAGGGAATCGGCGTCCGATGCCAGGTGCTGGGGGTTTTTAAGCATGTTCTCGATGCTGATATTTCCCATATGAGCGGCCATCTCTTCAGGATAAGAGAACATGCTTAATCGGGCGGGGCTTCGCCGCAGGTAATATTCAACCGAAGCGCGCGTCAAATTCGTGAAAATTACCGCGTCGCCGGACCGGGCGTGCTTTAGGACCGTTTCGGCGATCTGCCGGTCGCCGGCCTTATGATCAATCCGGTAGTAATCCTTTAGGGTGACGAGCGAAAGAACGGCAACGGCCGCGACCAGCAAGTATTTTATCGGTCGTGATCGGACCGCGGCGATCAAAACCGCGAGGGCGATAACAAAAGCGGGAAAAACGATCTGGTCGGTCCGGCCCGCGACGTAGATCGGCGCGAAAATCAGCGAACCGACACCGGCTAGGATCAAGGGGAGGCCGAGGTAAATCAGGCAATGATAAAGCCGGACGCGCGATCCGGCCGGTTTTTTATCGCGGATCAAGAAAACCGCGCCGGTTACAGCGCCCGCAATGACGACTGCGACCGACAAGGTTGAGATCCACGCGCTGCTGTGTAAGCCAATATATGGGGGAAGGTTACTTCCTCCAGAGAAAGATTTGAGGGTCTGGAAAAGGGAGCCGAATAATCCGGATCTCTGCCAGATCTGAGTGATCCAGGCGTAATTCGTGTCGTTTCGGATTTGAAAAAGCAATACCGGCAGCCAGGGAAGGTAGAGGATGAAGAGAACGGCCAGGGATATGGACCACTTGAGGAATGAACGAGGTGGGGATTTTGTTAAGAGGAGCATAAAAAACTGGACCGGCAGGAGGAAAAAACCGAAATTATGGGTATATAATGACAAAGCGGTAAAAAGGGCGCTTAAGGCCAGGATGACCGGTCGCGGTTCCTCCAGAAATCTAAGGAAAAAATAGAAAGACAGCAGGCCCAGTAGCGGCAGCAACGTGTACATTCGGGTTTCTTGGGAGTACATTATCTGGATCGGCGACAGCGCGGTAAACGCCGCCGACACGAGACCTGTTTCTTTATCGAAAAGGCGGCGGGTGACAAGAAAAACAGCAGCCACCAGGAGCACGCCCAGCAGGGCGGAAAGTCCTCGGATCGCAGATTCGGATTGCCCGAAGATCTTCATCCAATAATGGAGCATCAGATAATAGAGCGGCGGACTGGAGTCGAGCTTGAGCCGGCTGATCATGGACCCGGTCGGGTTTTCGGCGATCCTCACCGTATTCGCTTCGTCAAGCCAGACGTCCTTGGCCGCGATCATGTAAAAACGGAGCCCGGCACTGACAAGGACCAAACCGATGATCAAAAGCCATGCCTTATACCGGTTCTTATCGGTCATCGGGGTCAGTTTACCGATAAAAAGGAATTGAGTCAAGGGCGAGTGCATTTAATACGGCCGGAATAAGATCACAACTCTTGACTTTTTTCCGAAAATATGGATAATAATAATTAAGAAAAGGAGAACACTAAATGGCATTACTAAAAGAAAAAAAGAAGGAATTGATCCAAACCCATAAAATGCACGAGCACGACACCGGTTCGCCGGAAGTCCAGATCGCGATCCTGAGCGAACGGATCCGCAATCTAACCGAGCATTTGAAACAGTTCCCCAAGGACAAACACTCCCGTCAGGGGCTGATTAAAATGGTCAACGACCGCCGGCGCCATCTTAATTATTTGATGCGCAAGGACCGTACCCGTTACACGAAAATCGTCGACGCCCTCAATTTGAGGAAATAACAACATGCACTCGATTGTCGAATTACCCATCGGCGAAAAAACGCTTCGCCTAGAAAGCGGCCGCCTAGCCAAACAAGCTGGCGGTGGAGTTTTGGTTTCCTACGGCGAGACCATGGTCTTAGTCTGCGTTACCTGCGCCCCCGAGGCGGGCGAGGAAACGGACTTTTTACCCATGACCGTGGAATATCGCGAACTTTTCTTTGCGGCCGGAAAGATCCCGGGCGGTTTTATCAAACGGGAGACCCGTCCTTCGGACCGGGAAGTCCTGTCGGCCCGGCTCATTGACCGGCCGATCCGACCCCTCTTTCCCCAGGATTTCCGGAATGAAATCCAGATCATCGCCAATGTCCTGTCTTCCGACCAGGAACACGAAGCGGACACTTTGGGCGTTATCGGCGCTTCAGCCGCCCTGATCATTTCCGAAATGCCGTATACGACCCCGATCGCCGGGGTCCGGGTCGGTTTGAAGGACGGCCAGTATATCATTAACCCCAGCATCGCGCAGCAAGTCGGCTGCAAGTTGGTTCTGGTTGTCGTCGGGACCAAGGATTCCGTGGTCATGGTCGAAGGCAGTGCCAACGAAGCCGGCGAAGACGAAGTGGCCGGCGCGATCCGGGCTGCCCAACCCGAGATCCGGCGGATCATCGAGCAGATCGAGATCCTCCGGGATAAGGTGGGCAAGCCCAAAGTCGATATGGTCAAGCCTTTTGTCGAAGAGGCCCTGGCGGGCGAGATCCGGGCCGCTCTGGCGCCGGAGATCGGCCAGCTTTTCCAATTTCAGGAGAAGCAGGCACGTCAGGAGGCCTATCACCAGATGGTCAAGAACCTGGCGGAAAAGATGGCGGGCAAGGACGAGATCATCGAAAAAAAGATCAACCGCGTCGCGGACGAGATGATCGAAACCGAGATGCGCAAAAAAGTCCTTACCGAAAAGAAACGGCTCGACGGCCGGGGTTTGGACGAGGTCCGGAACTTATCGTGTGAGATCGGAGTTCTACCCCGGACCCACGGATCGGCGATCTTTACCCGCGGCCAAACCCAGAGCCTGGCGGTCACGACCCTGGGCACGGCCAACGACGAACAGCGCATCGACGCGATCTACGGCGATGAATCCAAGTCCTTTATGCTCCATTATACGTTCCCGCCCTATTCGGTGGGCGAGGTCCGGCCCCTGCGCGGCGTGAGCCGCCGGGAGATCGGGCACGGTAACCTGGCGGAACGCGCGATCCAGGCGGTCCTGCCCAACGACGAGACTTTTCCTTACACACTCCGGATCGTATCCACGATCCTCGAGTCCAACGGCTCATCGTCCATGGCCAGTGTCTGCAGCGCTTCCCTGTCCCTGATGGACGCGGGTGTGAAGATCAAGACCGCGGTGGCCGGCATATCGATCGGCCTGGTCAAGGAGGGCGAACAATATGAACTCCTGACCGACATCATCGGCGATGAAGATCACTACGGCGACATGGATTTCAAAGTCGCCGGCACCAAGGACGGCATTACCGCCATCCAGCTTGACCTGAAGATCCACGGCGTGAGCGTCGATCTGCTGACCAACGCGATGCTCAAGGCCAAGACCGCCCGGCTTGAGATCCTAAAAGCCATGAACGGAACGATCGCGACGCCCCGCAGTGAATTGTCCAAGTACGCGCCGAAGATCGTCGCGTTCTTCATCAACAAAGCCAAGATCGGCGAAGTCATCGGTCCGGGCGGCAAAGTCATCCGGAAGATCTCCGAGGAATGGGACGTCCAGATCGATATCGAAGACGACGGCAAAGTGGCCGTTTCCGGCGTCGATATCTATAAGGTCGAACAGGCCCAGAACATGATCCTGGGCATCGTCGCCGAAGCCGAAGTGGGCAAAACCTATAAGGGCAAGGTGACGCGGCTCATGAATTTCGGCGCTTTCGTCGAGATCCTGCCCGGCAAGGAGGGCTTGATCCACATCTCCAAGCTTTCCCGTCAGCGCGTCCGCCGGGTCGAGGATGTCGTGAAAGTCGGCGACGAGCTGGAGGTCAAAGTCTTCGAGATCGACGAGAAGGGGAGGATTAATCTTATCCGTAAGGAATAAGATAAGTCTCGAAGAGATCTACCCCGGCGTTAGCGTCGTATCCGAAAAACTGCCCAACTTCTATTCTTTCTCCCTCGGTCTTTTCATTAACCGCGGGTCCCGGGACGAGCCGGGACGCCTGAGCGGCATCACTCATTTCATCGAACACATGATGTTCAAAGGCACGGCCAAAAAATCCTCGCTGGAGATCGTCAAGCTCATTGAAGGCCTGGGCGGTGCCTTCGACGCATACACCACCAAGGAAAACCTTATCATCATCACGAAATTCCTTTCCGAGCACATGACCACGGTCCTGGACTTGATCCTGGAGATACTCCTGGAATCGAAGTTCGCTCCGCGCGACCTGGTCAAGGAAAAATCGGTCGTGCTCGAGGAGATCAAGACCGACGAGGATGATCCCGGCGACCATGTCTTCGAAATTCTCTTTCAGGAACTGTTCCCCGACCACGGCCTGGGCCGTCCGATCGCCGGGACGAGGACATCGGTCAGTCGGATCGACCACTCAAACGCCCTCGCTCATTACCGGGATATCGTGGACCGCAATATCGTCATCGCGGTCAGCGGTAATTTCGAAGCGGATGAAATATACCGGATCGCGCGTCGCCGCTTCCGCCGCCATCGCCCGCAGGACCCACCCCGGATCCGGCCGGTTTATGGCCGGCCGGTCATCAAGGTCCAGAAGAAAAAGGAGATATCGCAGGTCCATGTCCTGTTCGGCGTGCCGACCTTCGCCTACGATTCGCCCTTGCGCCAGCCCATGTTCCTGTTTAACGGCGTTCTGGGCGGAGGCATGTCGTCCCGGCTGTTCCAGGGCCTGAGGGAATCGGCCGGGTTGGTATACGACGTCCATTCGTTCATCGACTTCTATGCCGACTGCGGACTGCTGGGTTTCTATTTCGTCTGCGATAAGAAAAACCTCAGGCCGATCGCGGCTCAGCTAAAGAAAATTTTCCGCAACCTAATCCATCACGGGTTCCGCCGGGAAGAGATCGAGATCGCCAAGACCTATTTGACCGGCAACATGCTGCTGAGCATGGAAAGCTCGACCAACCGGATGATGCGGTTGGGCCGGGAACTGATCTACATGAAGCGGGCCACGCCCATAAACGAAGCCGTACGGCAGATCCGCTCGGTTGGCGCAAGCGACGTAAACCGGTTGAACAAGGATTTTCTCGACCTTAAAAAATACACCGTTGCCGCGGTCGGCCCGGTGACCCAAAAAGAAATTCAAGATTTATTTAACGACCTCGTTTCATAACCGGTGATCAAATGAAGGTGAAGGTCCGGCCCGAGGATTTTGTCGTCGAGGAGCAGATCGGACTGACCATTTCCGACCGGGGTCAGTTCACGATCCTGAAGATGGTAAAAAATTCCTGGAACACGCTCGATGCGATCGACCTCATCAGCCGGAAGCTGGGGATCGCCCGGGGTTTGATATCCCGCGCCGGATTAAAGGACCGGTACGCCCTGACCACCCAGTACCTGTCGTATCGGGGGAACCTGAGGCGCGGCCTGTCGGAAAAGAACCTTACCGTTACCCCCATGGGCAAGTCGGACCAGCCGATTACGCCGGCCGTCCTTAAGGGCAACAAGTTCACGGTTACGCTCCGGAGTTTGGAAAAGGACGAGCCGGAAAAAGTTACGCGCAATTACCACGAGATGATCAAAACCGGTTTACCCAATTATTTTGACGATCAGCGTTTCGGTTCGGCCTGGCACAAGCAGGGTTTTTTCGCCCGGGCGCTCATCCTCGGTCATTATCAGGGCGCATTAAAATTACTGCTGTGTTATTCCTATGCGGACGAGGCAAAAACGGCCCGGGATTTTAAAAAATTTTGCCTTGAGCATTGGGGAGAATGGGACGAAATATTCCTTGGGAGCCCCCGGGAATATCAAAAGGTGATCGCCTATCTGGTCCAGAACCCCGGCGATTTCAAGGGTGCGATCAAGCAACTGGACCGGGAAATGCTCAACCTGTACCTGCTCGCCTACCAGTCTTATATTTTCAATGAGGTCCTGCGCTGTGTCATTACCGATCACAGTAAGCAGACCGTCTCCTTAGCCTATTCTGTGGGTCAAATGGTCTTTGGCCGGGATATACGAGATCCGGAGATCCTCAATGCATTGACGATCCCGATGATCAACGATAAAGCACGGCTGGGCGAGCCTCTGGCCGTGGTTCTAAACGCCATTCTCGAACGGGAAGGCGTATCGATCAAAGGATTTGGATTGAGTAAAATGCGTTTTCGGGGCGTCCGTTTCAAAACCTTTCCGCGTCGGGCGGTTATTTTCCCGACGGATTTCACTATTGGGGAACCCGAAATCGACGACCTTTACCCGGGTAAAGAAAAAATAAAGATCGAATTCACCCTGCCGGCTGGTTCTTACGCCACGACCCTGATCAAACGGCTGTTTGTGTAAATATCCCCTTAGCCCGTTAAAAATTCGTCCTCCGGCCGTATTGTCATTGACTTTTTAACGTATTTTAATATAATTTTTACTAATGCATAAGAATATCCGGACCCTTTTTATTCTCGGTTTTTTATTCCTCCCACTGCTCCATGCCGACCTCATGTTTGAGACCGTGACCAAGACCGACGGCATGCTGGGCCTGGGCGTTTCCGAAATAAATTCCCGGAGTTTTTTCAAGGCCGACCGATCGCGCATCGAAACATCGACCAAAGACACCGACGCGGTATCCCTCACCATGATCATAATCACGCGCCTGGATCTCAAGGTAATATGGATCCTGAACCCGGAGTTAAAGACCTATACCGAAACCCGAATCGAGGATTTCCGCGCGAACACACAGGCAACCGCGGATTCGCTCGTCACCCCGCCCGAATTAAATGTCGAAAAAACCGGGAATACCAAAAAATTACTCGATAAGGAATGCGAAGAAGTCCGGGCGATCATGAAGATCTCAACCGGAGACGGATCGGTCAACCTTAACCAAACGCTCTGGCTGACTAGCGATATCCCAGGTTATAAGGATCTTTTTGAATACGGCTTGAAGATCCGGGAATTGGGTTTGACCTCGGGATTGTTGCAAAACAATGCCCAGGATAATAGCATGAAAGAATTCCAGGATAAAGTCAGCAATATCTACGGTTTTCCCATGGAATGGTCACTGGATATGAGCATGGATAGCGGCGACATGAATTTTTCCATGAAGACCAATTATCTTGTTACCAGTTACGCCAGCGCGCCGATCAACAACAATGTTTTTGATCTACCGCCGGATTATAAGCTTCAGGAATAGCGAAAAAGGTCCTATTTTTTACGATTTTAACGTCCGACCCGGAATCCGACCGGTTTTCTCATCAAAAATGGAATAAATCGGGATAATTTGTGTATAATACTAATGAAGGCGACAACGTCTTGATCGAACAGGTAAAAAACGGAAATACCGAGGCGTTTTGTCCCTTGGTGGAACGCTATAAAATGGCTCTTTACAAAATCATCTATCGTATGGTCGGCAACCGGGATAACACCGAAGACCTGGTTCAGGAGGTTTTTATCAAAGCCTTCAACGAGATCAAGAAATTCAAGTCCGGGATGCCTTTTTATCCCTGGATATCCAAGGTAGCCGTGAACCACACGATAAATTACTTAAAAAGAGAAAGGCAGGATCGGTTTATGCCCATAGATGATCTGAAGGAAGTTTTGCCCAGCCATAAAGACGACCCGGTAAAAATGACCCGGGAAAAAATGTTGAAGGAAAAGATCGCGATGGCCATGGCCAAGCTACCCCACGATTACCGGGTCATCATGGTCCTGAGGGTCGAGGAAGACCTGCCTTACGACGAGATCAGCCGGATCCTGAAGATCCCGCGCGGAACGGTTATGTCCCGTTTGGCACGCGCGCGGCAAAAACTGAAGGAGATTTTTAGAGAAATAAAGGTGAATGACTATGCGCTGTGATCTATCGATCGAACTATTAAACGCTTACTTGGATAACGAGCTGGACGAAAAGCAGAAGCTTTTTGTCGAAAACCATTTGCGGGAATGCCCGTCGTGCCGGGCCGAGCTCGAAGAACTCAAAAGCTGCGACCACATTCTGAAACAGCGGGAGATCGAGGAACCGACCAACAAGTTTCACCTTGGTTTTGAAAACCGGGTCCTCGATAAAGTACGGGAAAAGACCCGCCCGGCCTGGGTGTGGCGGCTGAGTCCGATCCTGGTGCCGATCGCATCCGCGGCCCTGGTCATTTTCGTCGTCCTCACCAACCGCGAGAAAACCCAGCCCATGGTCGGCGTCGATGAGTTGATCCCTTATACCCCCACCAAAACCGCGCGTCCGGCCGACGACCTGAGCGCTGCCGCGATACCCAAACCGGATCGGGAAAAAATCGAGCAGTCGGGGCGCATTGCCGAGGCCGGGGAGCTGAAGGAATTGCCGGCGAAAAAAGCCGAAGTGGCTAACGAGGAAAAAGCGCCGGTTGCTTTATCTAAATCCTTGCCTCCGTCCTTACCCGCGGCCGGGTTAACGACTACGACCGCACCGGTCGCCACGCCGATGCCGGTGGTCAGGAAAGACCGCGACGAGGAACTGCTGACCGGCGATGGCATGGCCCGCACCCAGGCGATAATGACCGAGCTCAACATTCCCAAGAACAAGGTCGTTCGGGCGATCGTCGATTCTACGGGTCGGGTCGTCAAGGTCGCGACCGGCAACACGATTCAACCTGAAGAGGATAAGCAATTGGAAGAACAGCTTGAGGGCCAGCAGCTGGCGCCGCGTTCCGCAGCGGGGCGGAAGCAGAACCTGATGTATCTGGATCTAACCCAACAGGCGGATATCGATTCGAGCCTGCCGGATACACTGAATACTGAAAAATAAAGTACCAGCGCCTAATCCATGCGCGTAAAAGTCAAGGTCATTACCAATGCTCCCAAGGTGGAAATTATCCTTATCGCCCCCGATCAATTGAAAGTAAAGCTCATCGCTCGTCCCGAAAAAGGGAAAGCGAACCGGGAACTGATCGAACTGTTGGCCGACCATTACGGCGTGGCTAAATCTTGTATCCGGATCATTCGTGGGGAAAAGTCGAAAGAAAAGATAGTGGAAATAATAGAAAGTAAATAGTAAGTAGTATATAGTATGTAGAAAGCAATACTAATAACTTACAATATTCAGTCTTTTACTACTTATCACCTACGGCCTTTAGGTATTTTTTGAATTTCTTCAGCGCTACGGCCCGGTGGCTGATGCGGTTTTTCACGGCTGGGCCCAGTTCCGCAAAGGTCTTCCGATAACCCCGGGGAACGAAGATCGGGTCGTATCCGAAACCGTGGCTGCCTTTCGGCGCCAGCGCGATCCGGCCGGGACACTCGCCCCGAAAAACTTCATACTGGCCCGGAGCGAAATAATAAACGAACACGACCCGGAATTCGGCGGTCCGGTCCCGGACTCCGGCCATCTCGCTCATGACCATTTCGATCCGTTTGTCGTTATCCGACGCGTAGCGTGATGAAAAAACGCCCGGCCGTCCGTCCAGGGATTCTATAAACAATCCCGAATCGTCGGCCAGGGAGGGTTTATCGGTCATTTTATACGTGAAGGAAGCTTTGATCAGGCTGTTTTCGGTCAGGGTCCGGCCGCTTTCGTTGATCGGGATGGGCAGGAAATCGTTGAGGGTTAAGAAATGAACGCCCGCAAGGTTGAGGATTTTTTTTATTTCCTCAACCTTGTGGGCGTTTTTCGTCGCGAGGACAAGATCCAATTTATGGGTTGATCATTGTTTCCACAATGAACGCGCCGCGATATCCCTGGCTGACCGCTTTGTTTTTCAGGACCTGGGCATCTTCCTTGGTCAGGCAGTCGCCGACCCGGACCTTATAATAAGGCGCGAGGTGCTCGACGTAGACTTTGCCCCCAAACATAACCCGGGCGTCGTCCACGATCTTCATCGCATTTTTTTCCGTAGATGAGGCGAAGATCTGGACGCGGAAACCGTAAACCGAACCCTGGGGCGCAGCCGGCTCGGGCGCCGATGGGGTTGGGATCATAGCCGCGGTCGGCGGCGGTACTGGTTCCGGAGCTGCTGCGACTTCGGTGGGGAGCGGCGCTACAGGCAGGACCGATTCTTCGCTGGCGGCGGGCGGGGTGACCGGCGGTGCGGACGCGACTTCCTCGACGGGTGGCGGGGTTACGGCTTCAGCCACGGGCGGCGGGGTGATCACCTCTTCGGCTACGGTCGGCGGCGGTATCGCCGGCGGCGGGACTAAAGTTTCTTCAGTGGGAGCTTGGGTCGTATCTTCGCCGAAAACGACCACTTCCTCAAGCCCTTCGGTCTTCACGGTCGGTTTCTTGGTCATGCAGAACATGAAAAAGAACGCGCAACCAAGGATCATCAGTTTCTTCATCTTGTCCTCCTTTTTGCTTTCAGTAAATTTTTCAAGGCCGGAGCCTTGTCCTTTTGGCATACCAGTATTCCGTTCGGCGTGGCGACAATGATCGCGCTGGAGATACCGTAAACCCGGACCGGAATATCATAAGTATATACTATTGTATCTCGCATTTCAAGCCCCTGCGCATCGCCCAGCAGGATGTTCTGTTGCCGGTCGCGGGGGAAATACCTTTCCAGGGCCAGCCAGGAACCGACATCATCCCATTGAAAATCGCCCCGGACTATCGCCAGGCGGCTGCTTTTTTCCATGATCGCGTAATCGATCGAAATGTCCGGGGTCCGGGCGAAAAATTTCGGGTCGCCCGTGGCCAGATATTTCTCGACTCCCTGGTATACCGCCGGCGCGAATTTTTTTATTTCGTCCAGGATCGTCCGGACACCCAGGGTAAAAATTCCGGCGTTCCAAAGGAATCGGCCGGTTTTCAAGTAAGCTCGGGCCCGCCGGAGATCCGGTTTTTCCAGAAACGATTCTACCCTGTACGCAGCGATTTTACGGGAACCGAGGATCTTCGATCCGACCTTGATATAACCGTAGCCCGTCTCCGGCCGGTCCGGTTTTACCCCGTACGTTACCAGATCACCTTTGGCCGCGAGACCGGCGCCGAACCGGAGGGCATTTAAAAACGCCATTTTCGGTTCGATCAAGTGATCGGCGGGCATCACGTGCATGATCCCATCGCCTCCCCGTCGGGTTAGGGTCATGGCGGCCAGGCAGATGGCGGGGGCGGTATTGCGGCCCACGGGTTCGACGACGACCGGTTCCCGGCCGCAGAATTTCCGGGTCAATTTGCGTAAACGTTCGGGTATGACGAGGAGCCGGTCGCCGGTCTTGAACTCCTTCCGGACGCGGTCCAGGGTCTGAAGGATCAGGGGCCGATTGCGAAAAATGGAAAGGAACTGCTTGGGATAACCGGGCTGGCTGGCCGGCCAGAACCGTTCGCCCTGACCGCCAGCGAGGATGACCGCGTATTGCCTAATTTTTTACCTCCTGGAGCCGGAAAACGATCTTCCCGTATTTCATGTTGGTTTTGATCTGCACGGGATAGCGCGTCGAATCGTCGGCGTACCAGATCTCCATACCGCCATTGGCTCCGAATATCCCCTTGTCTTTGGTCTGAGGTGAAACCAGGATCGTCATGAAATCGCCGATGCCGGTTTTGATTTTTTCACCTTTGGTGACCGGGCATTCGATCGCGTAGTTTTTCCGTGATTTATGGACGTTTACCTTCAGGGTATCAGTCCCGATTAGGGGCCGGGTGCGCAGGTAATACCAGAAGCTCAGGAGTTCACGGGTGGCGGGTAGGGTCGATATCGTCAGCGTATCATCGTAGACCGCCACCTGTTCTTTTTGGTCGAAGGCGATGCGGGTCCGGGTTAAGTATTTGCCCTCGTGGATTTTTTCCACGGACCAGAGCGGGATCAGGCTATCCCGGGTCATGATCGTCTCGACCGTGTCGTTCAGGGAAAAAAGAAAATTGAGTTTGGGATTGGATGCCAGGGTCGAGGTGATCCGGTAGCATTTGCGGCCCCCGTAGGTGAGCGTATCCTTGACCTCGAGCACCATCCGTCCGATATTCAGGAATTCGTATTTCGCCGAGTAAACGAGCCTTTCGCCCGGATTAAAACTCAGGATAAATATCAGGACCGTCATTCCAAAACCAAGCTATTCAGCCTTTCGATTCTTTTATCCAACGGCGGATGAGTGTCAAAGAGCCCGGCGATGTCAGCGCGGTCTTTGCCGAACGGGCTGGATATAAAAAGGTGGGCGTTGGAATGGGAAGCGCGGGCCATGGGCTGATAACCCGATTTCAGCTTGGCCAGGGCATGGGACAGCCCTTGCGGGTAGCGGGTGATATAGGCGCCCGACGCGTCGGCCAGGTATTCGCGCTGCCGGGATATGGCGGCCCGGATCAGGGCGACAAAGATCGGCGCGATGATCGCGAGGACGAGGCCCACGACCAGCAGGATCAAACCGGCGTTGCCGCCGCTCCGGCGTTCGTTGTCTCGGCGGCGACCGCCGCCCAACCAGAGGGAGCGGAGGAAGAAGTCGCGGAGCAGGACGATCAGACCGCCGATCGCAGCGACCACGGTCATGAGCAGTATGTCGTAATTCCGGATATGCGACATTTCGTGGGCGATCACGCCCTGGAGCTCTTCACGGTTCAGGATGTCCATCAATCCGGTGGTGACGGCGACCGCCGCGTGCTGGGGATTACGGCCGGTGGCGAACGCGTTGGGCGATGGTGAGGGCGTGATATACACCCGGGGCTTGGGCGTGCCGGCGGCGATGGATACCTCCTCCACGATATTGTGGAGCATTTGGAATTCTTCCGGGTCGGCGGGCACGGATCCGGTGGATGCCAGGGCGAGTTTGTCCGAGGTGAAATAAAGGACGAAGTTGTAGACGATTATGAACAGGGCGAACAGTACGTATCCCCCAATGCCCCAGTTGAAGGTGTTAACGACGATATAGCCGATGGCGCCGAGGAAGAGGCTGATGACGACGATGAAGAGGAACGTCTTCGTCTTGTTCGCGCCGATCAGCTGGTATAGGTTTTGGCGCATGTTATGTGAATTTTACCTTGGGTGCTTCTTTCTCCTCGGCCGGAGCGGTGAAGAAATCACGCGCCTTGAAATTGAACATGGAGGCGATGATCGTTTGCGGGAACTGCTGGATCGTCGCGTTATAGTCCATGACCACATCGTTGTAGAACTGGCGGGCAAAGGCGATCTTATTCTCGGTGGCCGATAGTTCTTCCTGGAGCCGCATAAAATTCTCGTTGGCCTTGAGTTGGGGATAGTTTTCCGCGACCGCGAACAGGGTTTTGAGGGTTGAAGACAGCATGTTGTTGGCGTCCGCCGCGTCCTTGGGATTGGTCGCGCCCATGGCGCGGGACCGGAGCTCCGCGACCTTCTCCAGGACTTCCTTTTCATGGGCGGCGTAACCCTTCACGGTTTCGACCAGGTTCGGGATCAGATCGTATCGGCGTTTGAGCTGGACGTCGATCTGGGCCCAACCGTTATCGACGCGGGTCCGTTTGACGACGAGCCCGTTGTAGATGCCGATCAGGACGATCACCAAAACAATTATGATGATTAATAAAACAATTAGCATTGTAATCTCCTTTCTTGTCCCAGTTATTTTACATAATTATACATTTTTGTCAAGGTCACCCGGTCGACCAGGGTCGATTTTTCATTCTTGAGGTAAGCGATTTTTCCATGCCTTGACTTGACCGGCCCTTTTAATATAATTTGAATAATATTATGGTTAACCGAGCGATCCGTAATTTTGAGATCAAGGAACTCATCGCTACCGGCGGCATGGCGGCGATCTACAAGGCGGTCCAGGTTTCCTTGGACCGGACCGTTGCCATTAAGATCCTTCACGGCCACCTAGCCCAGGATAAGGATTTCATAATCCGCTTCGAGCGGGAAGCCAAGGCGGCCGCCAACCTGAAGCACGACAATATCGTTAATATCATCGATTTCGGCAAGACCGAGGATGTTTATTTCATCGCCATGGAATACGTCGAAGGGAAGAGCCTCAAGGACCTGATGCATGCGGTGGATTTCGTGCCCTTTGACATCGCCCTGACGATCGCCCGCGAGATCAGCCAGGGTCTTTACCACGCCCATCAGAAGGGGGTGGTCCACCGCGATATCAAACCGGCGAATATCCTGATCGGATTGGACGGTGGGATCAAGATCGCCGATTTCGGACTGGCCCAAGCCCAGGACCTGATCTCGGTGACCGTGACCGGATCGATCGTGGGCACGCCGGCGTATATGTCGCCGGAGCAGGCGGGCGGCAAGAAGATCGATCACCGCTCCGACCTTTTTTCCCTCGGCGTGGTGATTTATGAAATGATCACGGGGCGCAAACCGTTTTCCGGTCAGAACTATTCTTCGATCATCCATGAAATAATTACCGTGGTCCCACCCAAACCGTTCGAAGCTAATCCCTTGATCCCCCGGGAGATCAGCGCGATCATCGAGAAAATGCTGAACAAGGATCCCGAGCAGCGGCAGCAGAATGCGGGTGAGATCAGCGCCGAGATCACCGCGTATTTCCGTAAAATGAAGATCGAATGCTCGCGGCGGGAAGTGAGCCAGTTTTTAACCGCGCCGGAAAACTATCTCGTTGGTCTGAAGAAAGAGCGTAAAGAAAAGCACCTGGAACGCGGGTTGCATTTCATGGGGCTCGGTGATGATAAGATCGACGAAGCGATCAGCGAGTTCGATAAAATAATTCAGATGGATCCGAATGACACCCGGGTGCTGGGTTATCTGAAAGATCTGCAGGCTCGGAAGGCGAAGCGGGAAGCCCGGTCCCTGACCCGGGAGAAAAAAAAGGCTGCGCCCGTAAAAAAACAGCCTTTCCCGCTGCTCGCCATCCTCGCCCTGCCCGCGGCCGTCCTCGCCCTGGTCTTGATCTTTGTCCTCGTCAAGCCCAAGGGAAAACCGGTCCCGGAACCGACGGCTAAATACGGGCTGGTAATAATTAATTCCGACCCGGGTGGCGCCGTCGTCTATCTCGACTCGTCCATTCTCAGCCAACCGACGCCGGTGATAGTCGACAGCTTGGCACCCGGCGTGTATGCTTTGGAATTGCGTAAAGCCGGTTATTCAAACCTTAAACAGACGTTCGAATCGAAGGCCGGAGATACCGTCACCCTGAACCTCATTTTAACCAAAGCGGCGCAGGTTTTGAGTTATGGCCGTTTAAATATCCAATCGGCTCCGGCTGGAGCGTCGGTCTATCTTGATAACGTCAATACCGATTTTAGGACACCCTGCGTCTTGGAGAGCGTCGTGACCGGTCCACACAAGGTAAAATTGGTCAAAACGGGATTTGAGACGGCCGAGATCCCGTGCAATATCCAGACCGGCCAGCCGCGCCAGATATCGACCTATCTGAAGCCGGTCGGGGTGGCGCCGGTCGCCGAAAAGTCGTATTTAAAGGTCGCCGTTACACCCTGGGCGAAGATCTATATCGACAACAGTTATATCGAAACGACACCCATCGCCCAGAGCCTGACCCTGACCCCGGGCAACCACCAGATCAAATTGGAAAATCCCAGCTTCAAGGTCTGGGAAAAGACGATGCAGTTCCCCGTCGGGCAGACCGTGACCCTCGACGTCAACCTGGAACCCATGGACGGTTATCTGAAGATAACGGTCAAGCCCTGGGCCGATGTTTATATCGACGGGAAATTCTACGAAACCACGCCCATTGCGGGTTCGATCAAGCTCGCGTCGGGGAAACACGTGGTGAAGTTGATCAACCCGAATTTTCAGATTTTTGAGGAGACGGTGGAAATTTCCGCAAACGATACATTGAAAAAGAACGTGAACTTGGTCCTGAAATAATATGAGCCGGATCTTAAAGGAGGCATTATGTGGAAAAAAACCATCCTGTTTTTGACGCTCGCCGCCTGCGGCCTGTCCTTTGCCCAGCAGGTTTCCGGCGATTCCCTGGTAAAATTGCTGGAACAGGCTAAAAATTTCTATAACGGCGGAGAATACGAAAAGGCGATAACGGAGTTGGAACAAGCCTTGCAATTCCTCAAACAGCTTAACCAACTGGACCAGGTCGAGGCTTACAAATACCTGGCGTTCAGTTATGTCGCTTTCGGCGACAAGGAAAAGGCGAAAGAACAGTTCCGGCTGGCCTTGAAACTGGATCCCAAGATGGAGCTCGATCCCTCCGTGGTCTCGCCGAAGATCATCAAGGTTTTCGAAGAGGTGAAGTCGGAATTCGCCGCGAACCCGCCGCCGGTCACCCCGCCCGTGAAGCCGCCGGTCAAACCGCCCGTGGTACCGCCGGTCGCTCAGACTCATAAAAGTGAGGCCGTCAGCACGGCCATGTCCTGCTGCATTCCGGGACTGGGACAGATGTACCGCGGTGAAAAAGCGCAGGGCACGACCCTGATGATCATGGGCGGCGCCACGCTCGTTTCCTTCGTGGTCTCCGCGGGCGTCGCGGAACAGAAACACAAGGATTACCTTAACATCGATCCGGGCGATACCGACGCGATGGACCAGGCTTATAAAGCGTACCGGATCTGGTTTAACGTCCGGACGATCACGGCTTTGTCCTTTGCCGGCGTCTATCTGTATAACCTCTACGACATCATTTTCACCAAACCCCCGGTTAAAACATCGTGGGGCCAAGACGATAACGGGTTTTATTGTGTCACGAATCCGGACCGCGTCCAATGCGGTTATCGTTTCAAATACTAACAGGAGGAAGTCATGAAAAAATATATTTTTATCATACCGGTAATAATGATCGTCGGCCTGACCGTTTGTTTGAAACCGGCCCGGGACAACGAATACGACCCAAACAACCCCAACAAGGCCAAGATGAGCGGATATGTTTACGGTCTCAACGAACAACCCCTGCCGAACGCGACCGTTTATTTAATGCAGGATACGGAAGTGACCGATACTACGACGAGCGGTGCCGACGGTTATTACTTGATCGAAGGCATTGACCCGGGCATTTACAAGCTGGTCGCGGAGGCACTGCATTACGTGTCTTTCGAGTGCGAGCCGGAGAGTCTACCTGCCAACGCCGATGATACCATCGATATCTGGTTCGGCTCGCAATACTACGATTTTGAAACTGAACCTCCGAATACGGTTCAGCCTTTCGGATTTGACACGATCTGCGGGACCTGGCGGGTGGTCAACGATTCAACGCAGCCGGGCGAACATTCCGCCCCCATGGTCTATCACGGCATGAAAACGGCCGCGCCCGGTTTCGCCGTCGCTATTCTTAAAAATTCCGCGCCCGATTTCTTCCTGGAAACGAGGTTTAAAGTTATAAACATCAGCCAACCCGGATGGGCGACCGGCGCGTTGTTCCGTTATCAGAACGACTCGAACTTCTATTTCGTGTCCGTCATGAAAGATACCCTGGTTTTGCAGATGAGGGTCAGCGGTATTGATACGCCGATCGATCTGCCCCATGCTTATAACTTCCAAATCGATACATGGTACGATCTGACCGTCGAGATGAGAGGATCCAGGATCCAGGTCTACATTAACTGCGCTTTAATATTTGATATCCAGAACGTTGTTCTGACCGGCGGCAAGGCGGGATTGTGGGTTTCCAATATTAACGCCACCCATCAAGCCAGCGTCAATTTCGACGACGTGGTCATGGGTCGTTAAGAATAACGAGATCAAGCCGCTTAGATAAACACCATTAAGGGTAGATGGCGACATTTCTCGTTCACCGTCCCGAAGAGGAATCCCAGATCATCCGGCTGGATAAGACCCCGATCACGGTCGGCCGGCGCGAGGACAACGACATCGTACTGGCCGACATGTTCGTCTCACGGGTCCACGCTGAGGTGGGAAAAAAGGGGAACCGATTCGTGATCAAGGACCTGAAAAGCCGCTACGGTACTTTTGTTAACGGTGACCGCATATCCGAGATGGATTTGAATTACGGCGACGAGATCCAGGTTGGTAACACCCTGATCACCTTCGTTGACGAAAAGACCCTGGACCGCATTCCGGAAAAGAAGGGTCCAGCCCGCAAAATCGGAGCGATCCTTGATATCGACGAGCAGATCCGGCAGGTCAAGACGCAGGTTGGCAAGGGGGATAAAAAGGAGGCGATCCTCGAAACCCTGGATGCCCTGGAGCAGGGTTTCGAAGAATACCGGGATAAGCTGAACGAGGCGGAAAAAGCCAAGGAAGTCGCCTCGACCCTGTGCGAGGTCAGCAAGATCATCAACTACGTTTTCGACCTCAACGTCCTGCTCAACCTTCTGCTGGACCTGGGCCTGAAGATCATCCGGGCGCGCCGGGGATTCATCATGCTGCACGACGAACTTTCCCATAGCCTGAAAGTGAAGGTCGCGCGCAATATGGGCGCGGAAAAGGTTAGCGCGGAGTCGCCGGGGATCAGCCAGACGATCGCCCGGGAGACCTTTGAAAAAGGCGAGCTGGTAATGACCGAGGACGCGGCGCACGACGAGCGGTTCCGAAGCATGGAAAGTGTGATCAGTTATGCCATCGGGTCGGTCATCTGCGCGCCCCTGGTCTCCAAGGAGAAAAAAAGGCTCGGCGTGATCTACCTGGACAATCCGGCGGGGCAGAACCAGTTCGACGCCGAGGACATCCAGTTCATGGCGTCCTTCGCCAACCAGGCCGCGATCGCGATCGAGAACGCAAAATTGTACGAGCAGATCCGCGCCGAGGAAATGATCCGCGAACGGCTGCAGCGTTTCTTCTCACCCGGGGTGATGAAAAAAATCATGGCCGAGGAGAAAGCGCTCACGCTGGGCGGCGAGCACAAGATCGCCACCATTATTTTCTGCGACATCCGCGGTTACACGTCCCTGACCGAAAAGATCGATACCCTGATCGCGGTGCGGATCCTCAACGAATTCTTGAGTAGTATGACCGAGGCCGTGTTCGAGGAAGAGGGCACGCTCGACAAGTACATCGGCGATTGTGTGATGGCCATCTTCGGAGCACCGGTCTCCCACCCGGACGACCCCCTGCGGGCCGTGCGCGTGGCGCTCGACATGAAGGAGCGGGTTGGTAAGCTGAAAGCCCAGTGGCGCGAGCACATTAAGATCCCCGAGATCGAGCAGTTCGAGATCGGCATCGGCGTCCACACCGGCGAAGTCATCGCCGGCAACATCGGCTACATCAAGCGGATGGAATACACCGTGGTCTCGACCGCGGTCAACCTCGCGTCGCGTCTCGAAAATTACGCCGAACCGGGACAGATTATCATCAGCCGCGCGACCTATGACCAAGTTGAGGGTTCGGTCCAGGCGGTCAAACTCCCGGCGGCAAAGCTCAAGAACATCAGCAATCCGGTCGAAATATACGAAGTGAAGGGTTTGAAAAAGTAACTCCCGGTCGATCCCGTTATTGACATATTCCGCATAATATATACAATTTCATATGGTTTGGCTGCTTATCTGCGCGCAAATGGTCCAGAATACGGGTTCGGGCACGATCCTGATGACGAACATCCCCCAGGTCGAGTCCGCTCCCGTTTTGGCCACATCCGTTTCCGAGCGGTGCACGGACTATGACAACCTGATCAACCACTACTGCCGGATATACGAAGTGGACCCTGAACTGGTTAAAATCGTGATCGACAAGGAATCCCAGTACAACCCAAACGCGGTTTCCCGGAGCGGCGCGATCGGGCTCATGCAGTTGATGCCTAAAACCGCCGAGGCCCTGGGCGTCAAAGACGCCTATAACCCCGGCCAGAATATCGAGGGCGGGGTCAAGTTCCTTCATACTCTGTTCGATATGTTCGGCTCGGACGTGGAACTGGTCCTGGCCGCCTACCATGCCGGTCCGGGCTTGGTCAAGCAGATAAACCGGGTACCGGATATCCCGGAAACCATTGCCTATGTGGACTATATCCTGTCCCGTTATGGCCCGGCCGCGATCAAGGCGGTCGTGGTCACGGTTACCGAGGAAGGTACCCCGCTCCTCACGAACCGGCCGAAGTAAAACCTGACGGATAGTTAATAGGCTTAGGTTAGGATGCTGGATCAAGCATCTAAAACCCAACCCATCGTCATTTTTTTTGGAGGTGTTTAGGATTTGTGTTCAGCATCTCAAACCCAACCCAACTTCTATTTTTTCCTGGCAATTACGCCGATGGACAACGTGGTGTACAAGAAAAGGCGTTTTTTACGAAGCGCTTCCTGCAGCGCGTAGAATTTTTCCGTCAATTTCCCTAAATACTTGGGATACATGGACAGCCGGATTCCGGCCTTGGCGAACGCCTGCCGGGCCATCCGGTAGAAAATTCCCGGCCGGGACCAATCTCCGTAATAATGGACCGGCTGGAATCCGTGGATCTTGAGCAGGTCGGCTAGGGACTGGATCGTGAATTGTCTTTCCCAGCCGGCGAACCAGAGTCCGGAGGCCTGAAGCATCTGCTTGGCAAGCGTATAGAAATGGAAGGTCTGAGGAACGTCGACGATAATAAGTCCGTCTTTTTTTAAAACCCGGCGGTTTTCCCGCAGCAGTCCGTGCGGCGACCGGAAGTGTTCAAGCAGTCCCTGGTGGAACACGACATCAAAAGTGTTGTCCGGAAACGGACTCGTCAGGCCGTTGGCCAAGACTAAGATCACGTCTTCGGAACTGAGGTTTTGGCGGGCCAGGCGCAGGCTTTCGCTGGAATAATCGAGCAGAAAGGCCTTAGCGCCGTGGCCGCGCATTTTTACGCTGTCGCGGCCGGTGCCGGCCCCGACCTCGAGGATCTTTTTCTGGTCCAGGTTGATAAAGGGAAGCAGCTCGCGGGTAATGTCGGTTACGGGTGGATAAATTTCCTGGACCTGCTTGCCGGTCCAGAATTTATCCCAGATCGATATTTCTACTTGCTTACTACTTGTCCCCAATGTGCTCCGGGATCGGATCGATTACGAGCTGGATCGTCGTGCGGCGAGCCCGGGAATAGTTGTTGTAGCTGGAGAACTCATAATCACCCGGGTCTTTGACCAGTTCCCGACTGACCGGAAGGGAATGGATGTACTCCAGGCGTTCGTTGAGCTGAGCCGGGCTATCGATCATCTCGGCGCTGAAGCTTTGGCTCCAGACCGTGCCTTCGCGTTTCTTGTACTCGTTGTATTTCCGGGCGAAGTTGCCTTTGATCAGTTTCATGATCTTGGATATGGTGAACATCTTTCCCGGCTGGACGATGAGATAAAACGATTCGGGCATGATCAGGTATCCATAGATCTGGTAATTCAGCATATAACGGTGATATCCGACCGAGAGCAACAGGAAACGGCACCAGTGGGGATCGTTCAGGATCTCGATACAGTCCTTGGTCGTCGTCCAGAGATAGTATACTGCTCCCGGTTTAATTATTCTTTTGGTCATATACGCTCCTTGTTGGGCTTACTTTAATACCTGTTCCATGGCCTCATCGTTGAAATTCTTGACGATAAGGGTTATCAGCTTCAACACGTTATCGTAATCTTCCATGGAGATGATACTGGAACCGGAATGGATATACCGGCTCGGGACGCCGATCGCCAGGGAGGGGACACCCGAACGAGTCAGATGAATGGCGCCCGTGTCGTAACCGCCCTTGATCGCGGTCAGGTGATACGGTATGCTGTTCAAGTCGGCCAGTTCGCAGACGAATTCCTTGAGCCGGGTATGGGGGATCATGGTCCGGTCGTAGATCAGGATGCCGACCCCGCCGCCCAATTTTTCCACCGGCTCACCGGTGTTGCCGGGCGTATCGCGGCAGATGCTGACGTCCAGGGCGAAGCCGATATCCGGATCGATGCCGAACGCGGAGGTACGGGCTCCCCGGAGGCCGACTTCTTCCTGGACCGTGCCGGCCAGGAAAACCGTGTTGGGATGCTCGATCGCGGTCAGGTTATTAAGCAGGTCGATTAACAGCGCGCAGCCGACCCGGTCATCCCACGCCTTGGCCAGGAGCAGGTCGGAATTCGCCATTTTTTCCAAACGACCGTCGGGGAAGATCGGATCCCCGGGTTTGATCCCGAGTTTTTCGCGCGGGCTGAAATTCCCGGTGGCGCCCACGTCGATGTACATGTGGTCGAGCTCGGGCATCTTTTTTCTTTCTTCGGGGGAAAGTTCGTGGATCGGTTTCATGCCGATGACACCGGTGATAAACTCGCCCTTCGCGTTGCGGACCTTGACCCGCAGCCCGGGCAGGTTGCCGGGCCACCAGCCGCCGATGGGCAGGAATTTTATGAACCCTTCCTTGGTGATCTCCTGGACGACAAAACCGATCTCATCCATGTGCGCGGCGAACATGATCTTCGGCCGTTCCGAGGAGCCCGGTTTCTTGGCGATAATGCTGCCGAGCCGATCGCGGATGATCTCGGCGTGGTTGGAGAAGTTCCGCTTCAGTATCTCGGCGATGCTGTCTTCGTAGCCGGATATGCCCATGCCCTCGGTCAATTCCTTGAATAATTCCCAATTGTCCACTTGCCCTCCTTTAATTAAACGTCCAGGTTCTCGACATAGCGCGCGTTATCTTCGATGAATTTACGCCGCGGTTCGACCTCGTCGCCCATGAGGATCGAGAAAAGGCGGTCGGCTTCGGCCGCGTCCTCCATGGTCACCTTTTTAAGGAGCCTCTTTTCCGGGTCCATCGTCGTCTGCCAGAGCTGCTGGGGGTTCATCTCGCCCAAACCTTTGTAACGCTGGATGTCGTACTTATCGCTCGAATTCTTTTTCAGGTATTTTTGCAAATCCTCATCCGAGTACAGGTAGTCCTCCTTTTTATCGTGGCGCAGGCGGTAGAGGGGCGGCTGGGCGATATAGATGACGCCGGCGTCGATCAGGTCACGCATAAAGCGGAAGAAGAAGGTGAGGAGGAGGGTCCGGATATGGGCGCCGTCCACGTCCGCATCGGTCATGATCACGATCTTCTTGTACCGCAACTTGGCGATGTTAAACTCTTCCTCGCCGATGCCGCAGCCGATCGCGGAAATAATGGTCCGGATCTCCTCGTTGCTGAGGATCTTGTTTAACCCGCTTTTTTCGACATTCAGGATCTTGCCGCGCAACGGCAGGATCGCCTGGTAGGTCCGATCCCGGCCCTGTTTGGCGCTGCCGCCGGCCGAATCGCCTTCGACCACGAATATTTCGCTCACCTCGGGGTCGTCCGATGAGCAGTCGGCCAGCTTGCCCGGCAGAGAATCGCTGTCGAGCAGCGACTTCCGACGGGTCAGTTCCCGCGCCTTACGCGCGGCCTCGCGGGATTTGGCCGCGGCAATGACCTTGCCCAAAATGACGCTCGAATAACGGGGATTTTCTTCCAGGAAAGTGGATAGTCGTTCGTTCACCAGGGATTCGACCACGCCTTTGGCTTCGGGGTTGCCCAGCTTGGTTTTGGTCTGGCCTTCGAACTGGGGTTCCCGGATCTTGATCGACACGACTGCGGTCAGCCCTTCACGGGTATCTTCGCCGGTCAGCGCGATCCCTTCCTTCAGGAGATTATGCTTGCGAGCGTACTCGTTCATGACCCGGGTTAGGGCCGATTTAAAACCCACCAGGTGCGATCCGCCTTCGTGGGTGTTGATGGTATTGGCGTAGGTGAAGATGTTCTCCAGGTAGGAGTCGTTATATTCCATGGCGACTTCGATCTGGATATTGCTGACGGTTTCCATGAAATAAACCGGTTTATGGAGCCGGTTGCGGCCCGAATCCAGGTACTTGATCAAGTCTACTACGCCGCCCTGGGAAAGGAACCGATCCTTGGCGCCGGAAGCTAGGTCCTCAAAGTCGATCTTCAGCCCCTTATTCAAGAAAGCCAGTTCCCGGAGACGCTGGCACACAAAATCTTTGCTGAACTCGATCTTATGGAAAATATCCTGGTCCGGGACGAAGATGACCTTGGTCCCGTTCTTCTTGGTCTGGCCGATCATTTTGACCGCGGCCTTGGGGTCGCCCTTATGGTATTCTTGAAAAAAGACCTTGCCGTCCCGGTAAACCTCGACCTGCATCGAATCGCACAGGGCGTTGACCGCGGAAACGCCGACCCCGTGCAGACCGCCGCTGATCCGGTAAGCTTTATCGTCGAACTTACCGCCGGCATGAAGCGTGGTCATGACAACTTCGAGGGCTGATTTTTTCTGAGTGGGATGAATATCGGTGGGTATGCCGCGGCCGTTGTCTTCCACGGTTACCGTATCCTTATCGATGGTCACTCTGATGTAATCGCAGACTCCGGCCAGTGCTTCGTCGACCGAGTTGTCGACCACCTCGAAGATCAGGTGGTGGAGCCCCCGGATGCCGACATCGCCGATGTACATCGCCGGACGTTTCCGAACGGCTTCCAGCCCCTTGAGGACCTGGATTGTAGAAGCGTCGTAATTTTCGACGGATTTTTTCAACTCCAGATCATCATGTTCCTTCATAATCCTCCTTCTTTTTTCCCCGGTTTAGATTGAATACTGAAACGGATATCCTTTAAGGTGATACCGTAACTTTTCATCTTTTCCAGTATCTGAGCTTTCATGATAAAAAGCTGGCCCTGCCAGACCGGATTGTCGACCGCGACGAAAAGATTTTCCGTATCCACGTGCGTGGCCTGGGCATGCTTGGCGATCCGCTCGCCGACGATCTCGGACCATTTATCAATGGCCGCCCAATTCTTGATCCGGCCGTCCAGGTCCAGGGGCCGCAGGACCCGCGGTAGGATCTTGTTAATTCTTTCCGGAAATTTCAATTTGTCCCCTCCGGACATTGAACACGGCGCCCGCCGCAGGCGTCGGGAAGTCGGGCAGTTGGGTGCTGGAATAGAAAATCTGCCCCCGCAGCATCTGGAAAAACGTCTGCCGGCGATCGCGGTCGAATTCCGCGATCGCTTCGTCGAGCAGCAGCACCGGCGGCGTGCCGGTGCTTTCGCTTAACAATTCAACCTCAGCCAATTTGAGGGCGATGGCCGCGGAGCGTTCCTCGCCTTCTGAGGCGTAGTCCCGCAGGGGACGGCCGGCCATGAAGAACGACAGGTCGTCGCGGTGCGGGCCGATCACGGTTTCCCCCCATTTTAACTCCTGGGCGCGAGCCCGGAGCAGGAGTTCCGCGTTCAATCGCAGATCCGGACAGGTGGCCAGGTAATTCACGGTCAGTTCCATCAAACCCAATTCCCGCGCCCGTCGGGATACTTTATCCCGGAGCGGCGGAAGGTATTTTTCCCGTTCCATATAAATTTCGTTGCCGTAGCCGGTCAATTGCTCGTCGTAAACTTCCAGAAGACGGTAATTGCCGTCGTGCCGGACGGTTTGTAAAACCCGGTTCCGCTGGCGCAGAACCTTGCGATATTCGGTCAGGCTGACCAGGTAGGAAGGGTTCAGCTTGGTGATCAGCCAGTCCAGAAACGAACGCCGCTTGGCCGGCGCGCCCCGGATTATCCAGATGTCTTCCAGGGACAGGACGGTTACGGGCAACCAACCGATAAATTCGTTCAAGCCTTTTATGATATTCCCCTGAAGCGTGAGCCGTTTTTCGCCGTTAAAGAAAATATTCGCGTTCTTTTCGTTCGACTGGGCAGTTACCCTTAAGAAATTATCGTTAAAACGGATCAAACTGCGTTCATCCTTAGCCCGAAAAGAAGACGCAAAACCGGCAAAGAAAATTGCCTCCAGAAGGTTCGTTTTTCCGGCTCCATTATCGCCGACGACAAGGTTAAAAGTGTCCGAAAATTCGAGCCGATTGTCAATTAGGTTACGAAATCCTTGAAATTCGATATTCCGTAAAACCATGGGCTTTGTAATTATAAGGATTTTTAGGTAAAAGTCAAGCCGAATAAAAAGGCTTAAATCTCGTTAAAGATGGAAAATCGGTTGGGGTTGGGATGCTTGAGAAGGATTTTATCAAACACTAAAAATAAACCTAATTTTTATTGTTTTCGGTTCCAGCATCCTAACCTTTATCCGAGCTATTAATATTTTAACTATTTGTATTCATTGACTCCTCGCCGGATATTTATATAATTTCCTATGCATGTTTTCGTAAGCGACGCCCATATCCGAACCGATCAAAGCGAGCGGGCTCAGTTGCTTATCAAATTCCTGCATGAATTTAAAAAAGAATTTACCGACCTGTATATTCTGGGTGACCTGTTCGAATTCTGGTTCGAGTATAACATCTCGTTCCCCAAAGATTATTTTCGGATCCTGGCCACGTTATACAACCTCATACAGGAAGGGAAGCGGGTTCATTATGTTCTGGGCAATCATGAAGTTATGATCGGTAACTTTCTCCATAGTTTCGGATTCATTGTGCATAAATCAGAAACGGTCATCGAGATCGACGGCAAGAAAGTGTTTTTAGCGCACGGCAACCGGATCGACCGGAGATTGTGGACCTGGATGTGGGAAAAGCTCCTGACCTCGAAGATCAATCACGCCCTTTACAGCTTGCTCCATCCGGACGCGGGCGTTTTTCTCGCCCAGGTGATCGCCCATTTGTCACGCAAACAGCGTCGCAGCACCCAGCTGGCGAGAATGATGGAGCTCTACGCCCAGCGTAAACTTCGCGACGTCGATATCGTAATATTGGCGCATTCTCATGTTCCGACCTTGAAAGAATACCCGGACGGGAAGTGCTATGTCAACACGGGTGATTGGGTCGCCAACTACTCGTACGCGGTGCTGGACCAAGGGCAGATCAGTTTGAAATACTATAAAAAATAGATGTTGGGTTGGGGTTGGGATGCTGGATCCAGCTTCTTAACCTCAACCTAAGGTCTATCCTTTACTCTATCCTTTTTAACCAGGCTCTTGGCGACGACGATCTTGTCCCGGCCGGTTTCCTTGGCGCTGTACAAGGCCTGGTCCGCCTTTTCGATGAGGTCCATCCGGGTCTTGGCGTCTTTCGGGAAATAGGCGATACCGATCGAAAGGGTTATCTTGATCCGGATCTGGTTGAACTTAATGTCGTTCTTCATCAGGTTGTCTTTTAAATGGACCGCGACTTCCGCGGCTTTTGTCAGGTTGCTGCCGGGCAGGATGATCGCGAATTCCTCGCCGCCGTACCGGGCGCTGATCCCGGTCGGCAGGATAAGGTTCCCCAGATATTTCAGGACCTCGTCGCCGGCCTGGTGCCCGTACGTGTCGTTCACCCGCTTGAAGTGGTCGATGTCGAAAAGGATCAGGACCAATTCCTTGTGCCGTCCCATTTCCTGTTCCAGGAGCTCCTGGAAATGGCGGTGATTGTAGAGCCCGGTCAGGCTGTCCCGCTTGGTTTGTTCTTCGACCCGCTCGTGCAGTTGCGCCCTTTGCCAGGCCAAGGAGAGCTGGGATGCAAGAATGTTCAGGGGTTCGATGTCCTCTTCGCTGAACCGCTTGGCCCGGTGGTCTTCGAGCCACAAAACGCCCAGAACATCGTCGTCCTGCTTAACTGGCACGCCGATAAAAGAATTACTGTGCTGCCGATGTCCTTTTTTCAAAACGGTGAAATCACCCCGGCTCAAGTCTTCTTTAAGGATGATATTCTTGTGCCGTCCGACCATGCCGACTAGGCCGTCATCCAGGGAAAATTTCGTGTTTTCTTTGAGATAGGTGGATTCGAGTATAATGCCCTGGTTGTTCAGCTCGTCCACCGAGGCGATCGATATGTCGTCGCACTTCATCTTCTTTTTGAAATCCTTGACCGTGTTGCTCAGGATCGAACGGAGGTTAAGTCCTTTCTGACATATCTGGGCGACGTCGGAGATCGTCTGCAGGTATTTCGATTCGTATTTCTCCTTCTCGTAGAGCCGGAGCATGCCCAGTATGTAAGCGACGCCATTGGCCGCCTCGTCAAAGGCCGCCTTGTCCTCGTCGGTGAACGGTTCTTTTTTCCGGTCGATGACGAACACGCTTTCGACCTTGTCCTGGAGGATGACGGGCGCGATCATGACCGACGCGATGCTCAGCTCACCTTTGTAAAAACCGAGTTCTTCCGGGTTCTGGGAGAAATCCTTGATCAGGATCGATTTGCGCTCGGCGATCACCTGCCGGTAGATACCCGACTGCAGGTCGAGGGCCGTATCCGGACGGAAAAGTTCGGAATGGGAAAAACCCTGGATCAGGACCAGGTTGCCTTCGTGGTGGGCGAAGATCGCCGTGGTATGGGCTTCAAAGATATTGTGCACGAACTTGGCGTAAAAAAGCAGGGGCCGTTCGATGCCGGGGTGGCGGTCGATATCCTTGATCGAAGTGACGATCGCCTTCTCGTTGAAATCGGCCGGACCGAAGAACTGGTCCCGGGTTTCGTATTTAAGCAGGGACCGCTTCAAATAATTTTCGCTGTCGAGCCACTGCCGGTTGATCAACCCCAGCACGACCACGGCGATGCCCAGGCCGGCGAGGGCCGCGATCGGCAGGACGTGATGGGTGAATCCCGAGAATCCTTCGATCAGGAAAATGAAACCGCCGGCGATCCAGAAATTCCGGACCTTTTCTTTGTAACAAACAATGGGCAGGATGAGGAAATAAACGCTGAAGAGCGGAGAGGCGAGCCCGCCCGTGAGCTGGACCGCGAGGTTGGTGATGACGACGCCAAGGAGCGAAAGGGGAAAGTGGATCACCCGGCGGAAGGCGTATAGGACATGGTACAGGATGATCGCGGTCATCGCTCCGTACGCGAAATTCAAAGAGAGGGACCGGTGGAGAATACCGACCCCGGCGATGATCGCGTACGCGATGGCGAGCAAGTAAAATATGATTATTCCCATTCGATCGTGGCCGGCGGTTTGGAACTAATATCGAATACGACCCGATTGATGCCCTTGACCTCGTTCGTGATCCGGTTAGATACGGTCGCCAAAAAAGGGTGGGGGAGCCGCACCCAGTCCGCGGTCATGCCGTCTTCGCTGAAGACGGCGCGGATGGCGCAGACCGCGTCGTAAGTCCGTTTGTCGCCCATTACACCCACGCTGCCTAAAGGTAGGAGGACGGTGAAGATCTGCCAGATATCCTTATAACCCCTAAGTTTACGCGCTTCCTCGAGGAGGATCCGGTCCGCCTGGCGAATGACGGCCAGCCGGTTGCGCGTGACTTGGCCGACGACGCGGACCGCGAGCCCCGGACCCGGGAACGGTTTGCGCCGGATATACGCTTCGGGTAAACCCAGTTTCTCGCCCAACAGGCGGACTTCGTCCTTAAAAAGCATGCGCAGTGGTTCGATGATCTTTAATTTCATGCGCGGCGGCAGGCCGCCGACGTTATGGTGGCTTTTAATAACGTCGGCCGGTCCGATGCCCTGGCCGGATTCGATCACGTCCGGATAGAGCGTTCCCTGCACTAGATACTTCACGTCTTTGAATCGGCGTGCTTCCGCATCGAAAACCTTGATGAACTCGCGGCCGATTATCTTGCGTTTGCGTTCCGGGTCCCGGATGTTCTTTAAGCTCCGGAGGAAACGGTTTTCCGCGTCGACGACCTTGAGGTTGACGCGGGAGCTAAGACTTTTCCTGACATCCTCTTTTTCGCGCCACCGCAAAAATCCGTTGTCGACGAAGATACCGATGAGGTTCTGACCGATGGCCCGGGCGGTTAGGGTCGCGGCGACCGTGGAGTCGACGCCACCGCTGATCGCGCAGATGACTTTATCCCGCCCGACAATGCTTTTGATCTCCTGGACCTTATCCTGGATGAACCGTTCCATGTTCCAATTCTTCCGGGCACGGCAGATTCGGGTCAGGAAGTTGTTGATGATCCGGATCCCGAACCGGGTGTGACGGACTTCGGGGTGGAACTGGAGCCCGTAGAAATTCTTGAATTGGAATCCGGCGTGGGGGGTGGTTTCGGTCCGGGCGATGACCCGCGCTCCAGGCGGTAGTTTGATCACCGAGTCGCCGTGGCTCATCCATACTTTGAAAGTCGGTGGCAAACGGTCGAAGATCAGGGACGGTGAGATCCTCACGTTCGCCGGCCCGTATTCGCGGTTTGGGCAATGCCGGACCTTACCGCCCAAAACCTCGGCCGCCAGCTGCATGCCGTAACAGATCCCCAAGATCGGCTTTCCGGATTCGAAAAGCGGGCGAAAAACCAACGGGTTCGTTTCGTAGACGCTTCCCGGACCGCCCGAAAGGATGATCCCTTCGGGTTTTTTCGCGAGGATCCGGACCGGGTCATAGTGGCCGCTGTAAATTTCGGAATAAACCCGGCATTCCCGGACCCGACGCGCGATGAGTTGGGTGTACTGGGATCCGAAATCAAGAATGATGATCATCGGTGAGGGAGCGCTTGAAATATCCTTGGGAGGGGGGATATTTCATAATGATGATCATCGGTGAGGGAGCGCTTGAAATATCCTTGGGCGGCGGGAAATTTCATCCGGAAATACGTTTTTCCGCGGCGGCCGCGAGGCCACTCAGGATTTTATCTTTGGTAAGTTTCAGTTCCTCGATCCTTTCTTTAAGGTTCGGCGCGTTCAATTTAACAAGAACGGAGATACCGAGGTCCTTCAAGCCCTGGGCGGTTTGGTCATCCCGTGTTTCCAGGGTATGCAAAAAGTCGACGATCGGGTCGGTCGCCGCTTCATATCGTTTTTCGCCCAGGATCTTTAATAGCTCCAGGTGGAGGGCATCGCCTTTTTCCTTGAAGAGGTTGATTAGTTCCGGCAGCTTCTCGTCGGGTAAAGACTTTCTGAGGCCGCGTAAAGCTTCGGCCTTTACTTCCATCGATACATCGGCCAGGGCTTGCAGCAAGCCCTCCTGGTACTCCATTGCGATATATACGCGGACCAGCTCGATGCGGACCCGGTCATCGGTGTCGTTAACCATGGCGGCTAACTTAGGGAGGACGGATTTGTCTCCGATGTCGCCCAGTATCGCGAGGACGTTCCGGCGTAAAAACCATTCCGGCGAATCGAGGTTGCTTAAAAGTATCTCAACCGCATCTGCGCCGATATTTTTTATGATATCCACCAGTTTCATGCGGAATGAATAATCTTCGGCTTCTTTTAAAGTCTGCAGCGCTTCCGGTACGGCGTTCTTTCCAAACTTGATGATCGCGGCGCGGACGTCGGTGTAGATCCCGGTTTCCCATAGGAATGAAAAAAGAGTAGGGATGACGACCGGATTGCCGGTTTCGCCCAGGAATTTCAGGGTATTTTTCTTGAACTGGACGGAGAGTCCCGAGCGGCCCAAGATCCGGTTGAACGGTTCCAGGATCATGCCGGTCAGCTTCTTCTGATCGTTGTCCCGGCATACCCGGTAAAGGTTTTCGATCGGTTCCAGGTTCCGGATGATCGTTTCCTCGACCGCTTCCTGTTCCACGGCCAGGGTGGTTCGGGAAACGACCTCTTCCGCGATGTCGTAATGTTTTTGCGAGACGAAATTATGGGCGAGCAGGAGCAGGGATTTTAAGCCTTCTTCGCGGACCCGGGAGTTGGGCGAATCGAGCAGGGCGTAATACGGTTTCAGCGAAGCCCGCAAATCGTCTTTGGAGATCAGGGAAGTGATCTTCTCGCTCATGAGCAGGCCGACCTGGGCCAGGTATTCGTATATGTTGGGGATTATTTGTTTTAGTTCCGGCAGGATCCCCGTTAATTTCGCTTCGCCGACTGCGCCGATGATCTTTGATATATCGGCGGTCTCCTGACCGGTCGCGCGGGCGGTGACGAGCTTGATCAGAGTTTCGTCGTCCAGATGGGAGAATATCTTGAGCACGAACGGTTTCAATTCGATGTCTTGGAGGATTTCCAGGCGCTGCTCGCTGGGCAGCTGTTCCAGTATTTTGGCGACCGCTTCACCGTGGCTGTTCATGGACTCGGGCGGGGCCTGGGACAGGACGTCCGAGGTTTTAACCAGGTTTTCCTTCACCGTCAAAAAAGAGACGCCCTGATCGACCAGTCCTTTTAAATTTTTGATCTCGCTCAAGAAATCTTCCTCGGTTTTCAGGGCGGCTGCCATTTCCGGCGAGGTTTTTGCGGTGACCTGCACGACCGCCTGGCCACCCTGAACGCCGAATTTTACCGCGTTGATCTTGATCCTTTCCGTACCTTTGGATATGAGCATGGTCGAGGCGTCGCCGTACTCGCGGACCTTCAGCTTGCCGGCGCTGACCACCTCGTAAAGATTCCGCATATCCTCAAGGGAAACACCGGTCGTGAAGGAAAGGCTGTTGATCTCGTTCTTCTTCAACGCGTCCATGAACGCGGTCATGGCCAGGTTCTTCGCGACATCGATCCTCAGGTCCTGGAAAATGATGGTCTGTTCTAAAAAATACATGGAAAATTCGGGAAATTCGACCTGTAGCTTGGTTATATGGTTCATCGTGTTGGTGATCACCTTGGCCATGGTAGGATGAGTCGATGGGTATGATTTGGCGGTTTTAAAGCCGACCGCCATTTCCTTTAAGAAATCCATGATCACCGGCGGTACCATAAGCAATAGTTTAATTAAAATTCCGGGAATGTCAACGATATCCTGGTCTTGATTATTCTCGGTGATTTATGTATAATCTAACCGTGCGTAACGAACCGAGGAGCGAATCCATGCTAAAAAATTTAATTTTAAATCGGCGCGCCCGGGTCGGCTTGATCGGTCTGGGTTATGTCGGCCTGCCCCTGGCCATGCAGATGATCAAGAACGGTTTTTCCGTCATCGGCGTGGACATTGACCGGGAACGGGTGAACGAATTGAACCGCGGCCGTTCGTATATCGACGACGTTCCGTCCCGGGAATTGAGCGGCCATCTTAAGAAAAGGAAGTTCCGGGCGACCCTCGACTATAAAAAGTTAAAGTCGTGCGATATCATCATCATCTGCGTGCCAACGCCGGTGAATATCAACAAGGAACCGGATCTGACTCCAGTGGTGGACAGCGCCCGCGGGATCCGGCACATTTTACGCAAAGGCCAGCTGGTTATTTTAAAAAGCACGACCTATCCGGAGACCACCGAGAAAGTTGTGTTGCCGATCCTGGCCGAGACCGGCCTCAAGGTCGGCAAGGATTTTTTCCTGGCCTTCTGTCCCGAGCGGATCGATCCGGGCAATAAGCGTTTTGGCGTGGAGAACACGCCGACCGTGATCGGCGGCATCACCGCCGAGTGCACCCGGCTGGCTGCGCTTTTTTACCGGCAGTTCGTAAAATACATACATCCCGTATCTTCGGCCCAGGCCGCGGAGATGACCAAATTGCTGGAGAACACGTTCCGGAACGTAAATATCGCGCTGGTCAACGAGTTCGCCCAGCTGTGCGAGCGGATGGGTAACCTCGACATCTGGGAAGTCATCGAGGCGGCCAAAACCAAGCCCTTCGGTTACATGCCTTTTTATCCCGGCCCGGGCGTGGGCGGCCATTGCATACCGATCGACCCCTATTACCTGTCCTGGAAAGCCCGGGAATATGATTTCCACACCGTCTTCATCGAGCTCTCCGCCCGGATCAACGAAGAAATGCCTTTTTTTGTGGCCAATAAAACCATTGAGGCCTTGAGCAAAAGCGGCGTATGTCCCAGCCGGGCGAAATTGCTGATCCTCGGCATGGCTTTTAAAAAGGACATATCCGACCTGCGCCACTCGCCGGCGATCCGGGTATACCAGATCATAAAACCCCTGGTCCGGAGCGTCGACTATTACGACCCCCACGTCCCATACCTTAAGGTCGACAATCGGAAAGTCTACTCGGTGAAAACCGCGCTCCGGCAGAAAAAAAAATATGACGCGGTCCTGATCCTTACCGATCATTCCGCGTTCGATTACGACGACATTGTCCGCAGAAGCCGCCTTGTCATCGACACCCGAAACGCGATAAAAAAACACCGGCCCAACGTGAAGAAATTGGGCAGCGGATTGTAACGGATCAGGTTATCAGCTAGTCAGATAATTAAAATACCAGAATAAAAAAACCGCCCCGCACCGATACATAGGTGCGGGGCCGAATCCGTCCGAAGGACCAATCCCGCTGCGCAGCAGCCAGGACCGTTCCGCAGGGACTATCTGTTATGCTCCGCGTTACCGCCCCACATGAACCAGCCGTCATCCCGGGCGTCGCCCGTCTCGATCCCGTACAGGTAACCGTTGTCGCAGGATACGAAGACCATGCCCTGCGCGACCGCGGGTTGGAAACTTACCGGGCCGTCGACTTTGGTCTGCCAGAGCAATTTTCCATCACCCGTTTTCAGACAATAAACATTGCCGTTACCGCTGCCCAGAAACAGTTTGCCATTCGCTAGCGAGGGTGGTGAAAAGTAACGACCGCCAATTCCTTCCTCGCCCTGTTTATACGTGTTGGACCAAACCTTTTTGCCGCTATTGATGTCCAGGGCCTGGATCTCATCACCCATGGCGTTGAACGACAGGTTGTCTCCGATCACGGGCCGGGAACCCTGGTAGGCCCAGCAGCCGGCGACCGAAGCCTGACCGACGTTGGACTGAGCCTGGCCGATCTTCGCCGATCCGGGCGCGCTGCTGAATCCGACCGAGGCGTCCAGCTCGGCCTGGATCCTGGTGTTGGCCGTCGCCCTTCCGTAAACGAGATAAGGTGCTTCCCTGCGAGCCCAGAGGTCCTTCTGTTCCTGAACGCCGCTCAGGTTGTTGAGCGTGGCCAGGCCTTCATATTGCTTCGTCGTGTCGTTCGTTACCTTGACTTCCTGGCGCAGGCTCAAGAACACCCGGTCGTTGTAGACCGAGGGCGCGCAGGTCGCGTATTTCTGCTGGGACCAGAGTAATTTTCCATCCGGAGTATTATAACGGTAAACCGTTCCATCAAAACAGGTTACGTAGACCGATCGCTTGTCGATGATCGGGGCCGAGATCAGGTCGCCGTTGATCTTGACGTCCCATACCTCCTTGCCGTCGGCGAGCCTCATGCAGCTCAGGTGGTGGTTGCCGTCCTTGCCGGGGTAAGCCATGTAAACGTTCTCGTCGTCGCAGGCCGGCTGGCTCATCAGGGGATCGCCGAGATATTTTTCCCATACCTTTTCGCCGGTTTTCGCCTTCAGGACGTAGATGATGCAGGACTCGGTGTTGAAGACGACGTAGCCTTTTTTAACCACGGCCGCGGTCGGCCCGTCGTCGCCGGTCTTGAACATCCAATCGACTTTGCCGGTCTTGGCGTCCAGGCAATAAAATTCGTAACTGCCGTACCCGCCGCCGACGTATAGCTTGCCGTCCGCGTAAGCGACGGTGGCGATGGGCCGGTTACCTGGGATCTGGACTTTCCAACCTTTAAGTCCGTTCTTAAATTGCATTTTTTCCGGAGTTACCCCCGTATTTTCGGTCGAAACCTGGCCCAGGGCCAGGCTTAAAAGCAGGCTGATGAGAGCGATAATTTTGGTTTTCATGTTAACCTCCTGATGATCTAGATACATAAATATCGAAGAATTATTCCGGATAACCCGCTCTCCGTTTGTCATCCTGAGCAACCCGCGGGACTGCGAAGGATCTTAATTACCAATTACTCAATAACTCAATTACTATATTCTGAAATTCTATTGACATTGATCAGGGCATCCATATAATTGGGGGTCTTAACCATCTGATACATGGAGGCGGATGGGTGCTGGTGTGCCTGCTGGGCTTCAAACCCATGTATCCCTCGAAAGGGGGAAGGTAGGTTCGATTCCTACACGCCTCCGCCAAATTTCCCAAATAAAAAGGGGGCACCTTGAAGCGCCCCCTTTAGTTGTTTGAATATCCTTCTATTTAATCACGATCTTGCCGTTTGTGTTGAGGTTCGGGCTTTCGAACCGGTACAGGTAGACGCCGGAACCGACCACCTGGCCATTGTCATCACGGCAGTTCCAGTTTACGCTTTCGATATCGGACCGGGAAGTGCCGGAGAGTAGAGAAACCTGCCGGCCTGTGATGTCATAGATCCGGATCTGGTACTCGCTGCCGAGAGGGATTTGGAGCTGGAACCGGGTAAAGCCTCGGCACGGGTTGGGCGCGAGCGTGATCGAAGATAGGTGTTCGGGAGATGTCACTTCCTCGACGCCCGAGGGGAGATCCGTTACTTTCTGGATCCCGGCCTGTAAGTTGATCCGCGATCCGTCGGACAATTGGAACCAGGTGACGATCTTGCAGCGGCTGGCGTTCCAGCTCGCGTTGATCGTGAAGGATTGGGTGAAGGTCATGGAGTCGTGCGAGGCGATCGTGCCCAGGGTACCGAGCTGGTTGGGCAGATAATCGCGCGCCACGTGGTTATGCCAGGCATCGCCGTTCGAACCTACGTAGTAGCAGCTATCTTCTGTGACGACAAAGTAAGCCCGGCCAGTGAGTGATATCGTCGAATCGTTACGGAACTTCGAGCTGATCGAGCCGGTTCGAGTGGCGGGATTGTAAGTGCCCCATATGGTTTGGGTCATGTTCGACGGCTGATTCATGCGCGAGACAATGCCGCTGCGCCAGGCAGTATATCCGCTTCCCACGCTCACGCCGTCACGGTACAGCCAGGGCGTGTAATACGGGGACGCGTAATACCCCATGCGCGCGTTGGCTTCCGCACAATAAAGCGGAGAGCCGTTATTAGAGACGTGCATTTCGACCGGGGCGACCCGGGTTGGATAGGCGATGGAAATTACGTCCAGCGTACAGCTGGCAGCAGGGCAGGACGGTCAGGTTTCCTGATACAGTTCCTCGCATAACACGACCCTTTGCGCGGCAAAGAGTATGCTGGTCATGCCCGCCAAAAGGGCTAATCCTACGAATAACTTATGTTTCATATAACCTCCTTAGGTTTCGATTCCGAATTTATTATAATCAGAAAGTGTATCAAAACTGTAACCTAGTAAAATAGAATAATCCCTTTAGACTTAAGACTATATATATTATAATGACTTTATTATATATGTCAAGGGGTCTCCCTCCGGGTTGACACTATTTTCTTTTTGACTATACTTAATTATAAACCGTTTTATTAAGGAGGTATGATGCCTAAGGTTACCATCAGCATTATCAAAGCCGATATTGGCGGTTATGTCGGGCATTCGAGCATGCACCCCAATATCCTCAGTAAGGCGATCCAATTACTTGACGCCCAAAAAGTAAAGGGCGCGATAGTGGATTTTCACGTCAGCCATTGCGGTGATGATCTGGAGCTCATCATGACCCACCGGATGGGCGACGAGAACGCGACCATCCACAAGATGGCGTGGGATATTTTCATGGAAGGTACGCAGATCGCGCGCGAGCTGAAACTTTACGGCGCGGGCCAGGACCTGCTTTCCGATGCCTTCTCCGGCAATATAAAAGGATTGGGGCCGGGTTGCGCGGAAATGACCATCGAGGAACGCAAGAGCGAACCGGTCATCGTCTACTGCGCGGACAAAACCTCGCCCGGCGCATGGAACATGCCGCTTTACAAAATGTTCGCCGACCCCTTCAATACCATCGGCCTGATCATCGACCCGTCGATGCACGGCGGCTTCGTATTCGAAGTTCTGGATATTTTCGCGAACAAAACCGTGAAACTCAACACGCCGGAGGAGACCTACGACCTGCTCTGCCTGATCGGCGCTTCCGAGCATTATATCATCAAAGGCGTTTATAAGAAGACCGGCGAGATCGCCGCCGTGACCTCGACCCAAAGGGTCAATCTCTTGGCCGGCCGGTACGTCGGCAAGGACGATCCGGTAATGATCGTCCGCTGCCAGAGCGGTTTCCCAGCCGTGGGCGAAGCTCTCGAACCGTTCTCCTTCCCCTATATGGTGACGGGTTGGATGCGCGGCTCGCATTGGGGACCTTTCATGCCGGTTTCCGTTGAGGACGCTAATCCGACCCGGTTTGACGGGCCGCCGCGCGTGATCGCGCTCGGGTTCCAGCTGGCCAACGGCACGCTGATCGGACCGCGCGACATGTTCGCCGATCTAAGTTATGATCATGTCCGGGCCAAGGCCAACGAAATCGCCGACTACATCCGCCGCCACGGACCGTTCGAACCCCAGCGGTTGCCCCTGGCGGACATGGAATACACGACCCTGCCCCAGGTTCTGAACCGGCTCAAGGAACGATTCAAATAGGGGAAAGGCGCGAAGCAATTAATAAATCCGGGATTTTCCTGTTCCTGATTGCGGTTCCCGGTTTGATGGTTCACGCTCAGATCTGGGAGCCCGGATCCACGGGGTATCCTTTTCTTAAACTGGGCGTCGGGATCCGACCAGTGGCCATGGGCAACGCTTTTACCGCGATCAGCGACGACGGCAATGCCGTGTTCTGGAATCCTTCCGGATTGGGCCAGGTGCGCGGCTTCGGCTTATCCGGCATGTATATGAACCACCTGGTATATTTCAACAACTACAACCTGGCTTCGGCGATTTCCCTGGGTAAGAAAGCCGGCGGATTGGGTATTGGGCTATCTTACCTTACGGCCACCGATGTCGAATATTCGGAATACGGTGAGGCCGGGAACGAGTTCCGGAACTCGGACATGCTTTTAAACGTTGGCTACGGACGAAACGTGGATCAGAAAGGCGCCCTGTCCGCCGGCGCCTGCGTCAAGGTCGTCCGGAGCCAATTGTACAACGTGAGCTGCCTGGGCGCTCTGGCCGATTTCGGCGTGATCCTGGCGCCCATAAAGTACTTGCGGATGGGTACCGTGATAAAGAACTTGGGTACCCCGCGGCGTTTCATCAGCCTTACCGAATACCCCCCGGTGAATTTCCGCCAGGGATTCGCCTTCCAGTACCCGTTCCGGGAGAATGCCCTTACCCTCGCGTTCGATTATTCGATATATCCGGATGTCAAACCGACTTTTTCCGTGGGCGGTGAGATCCGGATCCGGGAACCGAAGATCATCCCGGTGATCGCCAAAGGTCTATTGGGAACCGCAGCTAAGGTTTCCGGTTTGTCCCTGATGGCGGGATACCAGTCCGGCTACCAGTCGCAAAGCTGGTCCGGTTTCTCGATCGGTTTTACTCTTGAAATAATGGTGGCTCAGGCTCTATACCTGGATATTGGAGGTCTTTTTCTCTCTTATGGGTATCTTGGATCATCCGAGAGGATTGGGCTCGAACTGAATTATACACCCACGCCATCGGCGGCCAAGAAATAGCATAATCGTTTCCCGCGTTCCAAATAATGTACCCCTGAGCGTCGGCGGATATGGACCCGTCGATCTGTGATAAAACATATTCGTGATTGAAATCCTGGGCCATGAGCTTGAATCCCTGGATAAAAGGGATTACTCGGACTCTGGATGATAATTTTTTGAAGGCTCCCTTAACCGAGTCGAAATAGATCCAATAATTGCGCCAGTATTCGCTCACTTCCCGCTTAAAGGCGGCCGGAAAATGGGAAGGGTAGAGCATGGGGTAAATGACATCCAGTTCCGGTCCGAATTTTTCCAGGATCTGGCCCTCGTTCTTCAAATCATGCCAGGTGGTAAATCCAAACACGCAGGCGCCGATCTCGGCGTCCGGGACCTTTTCCCGGACCTTTTTCAGGAATTTGACGATCGGTTTATACCGCGGGCCGTTGACTTTCGTCAGCCGGATCCGGTCCACGGCGCCGTCCGTGGGAAAGCGGATGTAATCGAAGGCGATGGAGGTGATCCCCAGTTTAACCAGTTCCTTGACGATGCTCACCAGGTAATCGCCCACGCTGTCGATGTAAGGGTTGGTCCAGGATGAGCCGGTTTTGTCGTACCAGATACCGCCTTCGTCGTTCCGCATTCCGTAATTCTTATATTGGGCGAGGTAATTATCCCGGAAGCATACGACCCGGGCGATGATCTTGACTTTCCGGGCCGCGGCGTTCTTGATCAAGTAATTGAGGTCGAGGTATTTTTTCACCGCGCCCATTTTTTTAGCCAGGGGGATTTCCGAGGGATAGGTCAAGTACCCATAGTCGCCTTTGAAGTCGATGATCAGGGCGTTGATGATCCCGGAATCGGCCTGGGCGAAGATCCGGTCCATATAATCCTTATTGCATCCCTGCCAGGGGTTGATGTAGACCCCCCGAACCAGGCTGTCCGAATTAATCGAATAAGTCGCGAAGAGGGCAAGCAGCGCAAAGAGGTTCATTTTTTTTGCAGAAATCCTTTCCCAGCCGCACGATCAGGGCATGGTATTCGTTGTAAATCCGCGGCCGGCGAGGCAGGTTGGTCTCAAAAAGGCGCCGGATATTACTATATGTCAGGTCTTCGGAAAATAGATGATGCCGGGTGAAGATCCGGCGCGTGTAGGCGTCGACGACAAAAACCGGCCGTTTCAGAGCATAAAGCAGGATCGAATCCGCCGTCTCCGGGCCGATCCCTTTCACCGCCAGCAGCTCGCGTCGGATCCTGAGGGTCGGAACCGACTGGAAATTCCGGTCCTGCCCGTCATAAATTCCGATATAATATTTCAGAAAATTGACCAGACGTTCGGTTTTTAGATTATAGTAACCGGCAGTCCGGATCAGAAGGGGAAGGCGGCGCCGGTTCGCCAGCATTTTCCGGGGCGAGAGAAGCGCCGCGTTCAATATGTTTCGGACCGCCCGGTCCGCTCCCGTCCAGCTGGTGTTCTGCGTCAGGATCGCGCCGACCATGATTTCGAAAGGGGAGTCGGCCGGCCACCATTTTTGGGGTCCGAACGCCTTGAACAGCCGTCGGAATATTTTTAAAAAGGGATTTGTCCCGTTAGAGAAAACCGCCGATTTTAATTTGTTCTGGTCGATCAAACGGTTATTTCAAATCGTATTCGGAAAGGTGAAATTCACCCTGCTCGTTATCGAACCGGACCAGTCCTATGCCCGGCGCGTAGAACTCGTTAAAATTTCGGTCCCAAATGATCGTGGTGTCCGGATCGGCGACTGTTTCCCGGACCGTAAAAGCGATCTTGTAAACGTTCCCGTAAAGTTCATCGTCGGTAAATTCGGAAACCAGGCCCCGGATCTCATACTTGCCTTTGATCCAAGCCCCGGCGACGTTCAGGGAATCGGCGAGAGAATCGGCGAAGCCACTGCCGGTTACCAGCGGCGTCACGACCCGTTTGATAAAACCCTCGAGCACCGTATATTCTTCGCCGGCAAAGGCATGGACGATTTTGATATATTCCCGGATGCCGGTGGCGCCCAGCGCATAATAAGACGCGACCCCCGAATAAGTGACTGGATAACACTCGATCTGGATCAGGGTGTCGAGCGGTTCGACTTCGACGAAAATTGTTTGCGGGTCATACGACGAATTGTTGTTGTACCGCCACCAGTTACCGGCGGCATACGGGAAATAATCGGCCGCGGAACGTTCGATAATATTGTTGCCGCACCCGGCGACGAGGAATAATATCGCAACGATAAGTCCCGGATTTAAAACTCTATGTTTATTAGAGTTCATGTTTGATCCCGATTTTTATGCCGATAAAACCATCGTTTACGTGGAAGTCGGCTGCCCCTTCATAATAAAGGAACGGATAAACGGTCAGGAGTTCATAGCGGAAATTCACCCTTATCCCCAAGAGGTAGTTGAAGCTGAAACCAGTCTCCTGGCCGGACCCGATTTGACGGCGGATATAATCGCCGCCCGCTTCGAGCGCCGGAGAAAAAAGCCAGTTGTTTTTTACGGCCAGGAACCGCAGGCCATAGGCGTGCTGCGAATAGGCCTGGTTCTTGCCCTGGTAAAAAGCACCCTGGACACCGAATCCTAAGTCGATGAATCCGGTGGTGCGTTCCAGTTGGAAGTTGAATACCGTACCCGCGGTCAGGTCGTCAAAACCGATAAGCGGTTGGTTCACTCCGGCTTCGATACCGGCGGTCATGGCGAATATTACGCACAACAGCATGTTATATAATAGTTAAGATCCGGGCCAAGTCAAGGGGATGATAAGGGCTGCTCATTCCATGATCTTTACGAACATCATTCCCGGCAGCTGCCGGATGACGCCCTTGATCTCCAGGCCGAGCAAAGTTTTGAGGATCTCCGAAGTCGGCCGGTTGGATCTTTCCGCGAGCTCGTCCAGGTAGACCGGATCACAGGAAAGGATATCCCAGATATTTTTTTCTTCGGGGTTCAAGGCGACCTCCCGAAGCGGGCGTTCTTGCCGGGCGTGTTTGACGCCCAAGGCTTCGAGAACCTCGCCGGCGGCCGTGACCGGGGTCGCGCCGTCTTTGATCAGGCGGTTTGTACCCGTTGAAGTCCGGGCATAAATATTCCCGGGTATCGCGAAGACTTCCCGGCCCTGAATGGCCGCCCAGCCGACCGTGTTCATGACCCCGGATTTTTCCTTGGCTTCGATGGCCACGATCGCCCGGGAAAGACCGGAGATGATGCGGTTCCGTTTGGGAAAGTTCTGGGCCAAAGGTTGGGTTCCGATGTTAAACTCGGAGACGACCGCTCCGTGTTTGATTATTTCGTTCATCAGTTCCCTGTTCTCGGGTGGATAGACGATGTCCAGGCCGCAGCCGAGAACGGCGATGGTCCGGCCGCCTTTTTTCAGAGCTCCCCAGTGGGCGGCGGTATCGATGCCCCGCGCCATGCCGCTCACCACCGTCACTCCCGCCCCGGCAAATTCGGCGGCGAAGCGTTCGGCCACGTCCTTGCCGTAGACCGTGGCGCCCCGGGTGCCGATGACGCCGATCGCGGTCTCGTCTGCGGGCTGGATGGACCCCCGGACGAAAATAACGGTTGGGAAATGGTCGACCTGGCGCAGCCATGAAGGGTAGGCCGGGTCATAATAGGGAATGGCCCGGATCGACAGCTCGTCCATCCGCTCGTAATTCTTAAGGACCTGGCCGTCGACCTTGAAACCCCGGATCAGGGCGGCGATCTCCTCTCCGACCACGGCCGTCAGGTCCGCGGCCGGCGCTTTCTTGATCGCCGCCGGGTTGTGAAATTTTTCCAGGAGCCGGTAAAGCCTGGTTTCGGTCATTTTCGGTACGGACAGGATATCGACGAAGTCCCGGTTTTCAGGCATGACGGCGGTCCTGGATGATCTTGTAGAGGCGGGGATTTGAGTTTTGCACGCGGATTAAAAACCGTTCCCGGGTTACGGGCTCTTGGAAATACAGCTCCAGCTGGCTGAAAAATTCTTCGGTCTGGGCCGCGGCGAGTTTAAGCAGCGCCTGGTTCGCCTCCCGGATCACAGTCGGGTTCTCGTCGTCGAGCAGGAGCCGGGCAAGGGTTTCAACCGCCCGGGCATCGCCGATCGCGCCCAGGGTAATGCACGCGGCGGCCCGGCTGAACCAGAAACCGCGTTCGCAGATGCGGATCAGCCGGGGTACGATCTTGGTTCCGAAGGGAGCGAGTTCCCGGGTCGCCTTTTCCCGCAGGCTCCAGGATCCGTCCTCGAGGATTTTAAGCAGCACCCGGACCCGGTCATTTTCGCTCAATTCGTCGAGGTTGTTGAAGATCTTGAGCTTCTTGTCGATATCTGAATTTTTGAGCAGCTTGAGGATCGTTTCTTTATCAGTCTTTAAGGATATCTTCATGAATCAGGTAAGATATCAAGTCCCGAATGCCCTGGGCCTTGAGGGCGGAAATGAAAAAGGTTTTTTCCGGCAGATCGATCTTTGGTACTTTAACCAGGAGGTCGATCTTATTGAAAACCACGATCCGTGGTTTTTTCAGCAATTCCTTATTATATTGCCGGAACTCGTTCAGGATTATCTCTAATTGATCCAGGGGTTCCGGCTGGCTGATATCGATCAGGATGATCAGTAAATTGGTCCGTTCAATGTGCCTTAGAAAACGGATGCCCAGGCCTTTACCTGCGTGGGCTTCTTCGATTATTCCAGGCATATCGGCGAGGATGATGTTTTTCAGTCCCCTTTGGACCACACCCAGGTTCGGGGCCAGGGTGGTGAACGGATAAGCGGCGATCCGGGGTTGGGCGTTGGTGATGGCCCCCAGCAAAGTTGATTTGCCCGCGTTCGGAAGACCGACGATCCCCGCGTCGGATATCAGTTTAAGGACGATCCTTAACCGCCTTTTTTCACCCGCCCCGCCTTTCTCCGCGTGGCGCGGGGACTGCCGGGATGAGGTCGCGAAGTGACTGTTGCCCCGGCCGCCCTTTCCGCCGCCAGCGACTCGAAGAGTTTCGCCCGGGAGCAGGATTTCGCCCAGTAAACACTCGCCATCGAAGATTACGACTCCCAGGGGGACTTTGATCCGGATATCTTTGCCGTAACGGCCGTCCATGCCTTTCCCCTTGCCGTGGACGCCACGCTCCGCACGGTAAAACGGCCTTAACTGGAGATCGTAAAGGGTCTGGAACCCGCGATCGCCGTCAAGGAAGATCGAACCGCCGTTGCCGCCATCCCCGCCGTCCGGGCCGCCCCGGGGTATGAATTTTTCCCGGCGAAACGACACGCAGCCGTTTCCGCCGCCGCCGGCTTCAACGATGATCTTGACTTCGTCGACGAATTTCATAAGCGGTTAAATTCAAGGCAATGGTTATCCGGGCTGCGCGCGGTTTTTTTCCGTCCGCACCATCGTGATGAGCATAAGGCCGGAGATAAGGGAAAGCGAGGAACCGACGAGCAGGGCGTTGCGGAAACCGAATTTCTGCCAGAGAATACCCATCAGGATGTTCGCCGGCAGGAGGGTTATACCTACCGCCGTATAATATATGCCGAACGCCGTGCCCCGGATTTCGGGCGGGGTCAGGTCCGCGACGAAGGCTTTCAGGTTACCCTCGGAAAAGCCGTAGTAAAGGCCGTAGAAAATGAACAGCAACCAGACCGTGAGCGGGTGCGGGCTGAAAGCCAGGCCGGCGTAGGTGCCGCAAAATATCATGAAGCCGATGAAGATACTCTTTTGGCGCCCGATCCGGTCCGAGATCGCGCCCGCCGGATACGCGGAAAGGAAATTGGAAACGTTGAAGACCAGCCAGAGCAGGGGGATGAACCTGCCCGCGATGCCGATATCCCGGGCCCTCAAGATCAAAAAGGCGTCCGACGAGTTTCCAAGCGTGAAAATGACCAGGATCAATAGGACCAATTTAAATTTGGGATTGAGTTTGCGGAACGAAAACCGGAACGCACGGGTCGATTCGACGACGATGTCCTTCACCCCGAAAAAGATCAGCAGGATGGCGACCAGGGCCGGGATGAAAGCCAGGCCGAAGACCAGCCGGTAATTCTGGCTAGACAAGGATAGGATAAGAAAAGCGAGCGCCGGGCCAATAACCGCGCCCAGATTATCCAGGGCTTTGTGAAAACCGTATGTCCGTCCGAAAAATTCGGGTTTCGTGGATTCGGCGATCAGCGCATCGCGGGGCGCGGAGCGGATCCCTTTGCCGAAACGGTCGGCAAAACGAATCGCGAGGACGTGCCACCAGGCGGTGGAAATTGCGAGCAGGGGTTTTACGACGGTGGAAAATGAGTAGCCGATGAAGATCAGCGCTTTCCTTTTTTTGAGCCGGTCGGAAATGTATCCGGAAAACGATTTAAGCGTGCTGGCCGTGGATTCGGCGATCGCTTCGATCAACCCGATGAAGATCGGCGATGTTTTCAGGACGTCCTTCAAGAAAACCGGGATGATCGAATATCCCATCTCGGTCGATACGTCGGTGAAAAGGCTGACCAGTCCGAGGGTCAGGATATTACGGGTCAGCCAGACCGGAAACCTCGGTTTTTGCTTTGGTTCCATCGAGTGGTCTTCTATTGCATAGTGGCGATAAGATTAAGGAAAATTGTATCCACTCCGCCCATGATGGTCGGAATCCATGTTAGATTTTTGTGTAATGGGGGTTGCAAACTGTCGCATTTGATCTTCACGAGATCACTGCTCAAATAACCAGAAGTACCGTAACATACGCTGTCCATTTCGAAAAATCCGCTATGGGAATCATGGCTCATCGTAGTGTCATAGCGAGTACGATAGTAGGAGGGATTGTCGGGATTGACGTCTAATATTGTTAATATTACACCATCTATGCCGATCGTATCTTGCGCATTGTACCGGAGCCAGCCGTAAACGTGTGAAAAAAAGGGGGTTTCCTTTTGGGAACAGGCCAAAAAAATAAAAAATATCACGATCGCCAGGGGAAAAAACTTTAATTTCATCGATACCTCCAGTCGATTTCCATTATAATGATAACCCTTGAAAAGTCAAGATACGCGGGTATACTCTAAATTGTGAAAGTATTGATCTTGGCCGTGCCGATCGGCGCCGGCCATTTGAAAGCCGGGGGCGCGATCAAACAGGCGCTGGAGATCGCCGATCCAATGACCCGGGTCCGTTTTGAAGATTGTTTCCGCTGGGTATTCCCGCTTTACGGCTATTGTTACCGGCATATCTTTGAATTCGGACAGAAACACTCGCACCGGTTGTTGAAGCTCCTTTACGGAGGGGTCGGCGTGAAGCGGGGCGATGACCGGCTGCTGAAGCTTTTTCATCGCAAATCCGCCTACCGCTTCCGTATATTACTACGGGAATTCCGGCCGGATTATATTTTGGCCGTGCATTTTTCACCGGCTTATTATGCGGGATTTTACAAGCCGGAGTTCGGGTACCAGCTCGGAGTGGTCGTGACCGATTATTATGTCCATCCCCACTGGGTGAACGGATCGGTGGATCATTATTTTATTCCCCATGAAAGTCTTACTTCTCAGATCATGGGTTACGGCGCGGATCCGGAGAGAGTTTTCCCTTTCGGCATTCCCATCGATACCAAGGTCGAAGGTCAGATCGACCGGACCTTAGGTCGTAAGCGGTTCCAGATCGCGGCGGATCGAACCACGGCGGTGGTCATGGGCAGCCGGGTTTTCGGCGGCGAATGGGTGGCGATCGTGGAACAGCTGGTCGGTTTTGACATCGACCTCTTCGTGCTCTGCGGCGATAATAAAGAGGCGATGAACCATATCCAAAACCTGCGGGGCAAGGCGCGACTCACAACCCTGGGCATGGTCGATCGGGTTCAGGAATTGATCACTGCGACCGATATCCTGATCACCAAGGCGGGCGGGATCACGACCACTGAGGCGTCGCGTATCGGGCCCTGCCTGCTTTTTGCCAATTCCATACCGGGGTTGGAAGACAAAAACGAGGATTTTTTCATCACGCATAAAGCGGCGCGGCGGATCGACAAGACGAACACCCGCGCGACAGTCGCGGACCTGCTACTGCATCCGGAAGAGATCAAGCGGATGAGTGAGAACCTCCTTAAGATCGGCAAGCGCGACTCGGCGCTCAATATCGCCCGGAAGATACTGGATAAAGGGGACAGGCTACTTTAAAATCACCACTACTTATTCATGAAATTTCGATATTATTTTAAAGTAGCCTGTCCCCTTTAATTTTATGCCAAGAATAGCACGAGGTACGGTTGCTGGTTATATCTATCATGTATTAAATAAGGGGAACGGTGGACAAAGAGTCTTCCATAAAAAGGGAGACTACCAATCATTTATTTCGTTAATATCAGAAGCAACAATTCATATACCTATAAAAATTTTTGGTTACTGTTTAATGCCGAATCATTTTCATTTAATAATCATGCCTTTCGATGGGGATGACCTTAGTCGTTGGATGCAATGGGTTATGACATGTCATGTTCGAAGACATCACACACATTATGGTACAAACGGACATGTGTGGCAAGGACGGTTTAAAAGTTTTATAATTCAGGAAGATGATCATTTGTTAACTGTTTTAAGATATGTCGAAGGTAATCCCGTTAGAGCTAATATCGTATCATCGGCGAAGGATTGGCAATGGTCCTCATTTCAAAAGCGGATACAAAATTTTAAGGATCCACTATTATCTGATCCACCGTTTGATTTGCCCGATAATTGGCAACAGTATGTGGATGAACCGATGACACCAAACGAAATAGAAAAACTAAAAGAGAGCATTCAACGGCATAGGCCTTTTGGATTACCAGATTGGCAAACTCGTATTTGTAAGGAACTAAATCTTCAATCAACAATGACACCGCGTGGCCGGCCCACCATGAAAAAAAGTAGCCTGTCCCCTTTATAGCATGGATTCGGAGCAATTCCGCTTACTTGTTTTAAGAGCCATCAAAAAACTGCCCAAAATTTTCCGCCTCAAGATGGAGAACGTCGAGATCGTGATCGAGGACGAGCCGGTTCCGCAGAAAACCCTGCTCGGCCTGTACCAGGGCGTGCCGCTCAAGCTTCGGGGTTCATGGTACGGTAACGTCCTGCCCGATAAAATTACCCTTTTCCAGAGGAACATCGAATGGCAGTGCCGGAACGAACCCGAGATCGAGGAACTGGTGAACGAAGTCCTGATCCACGAGATCGGGCATTATTTCGGTTTTGACGAGGACGAACTCCGGAACATTTAGTCCGAACCTTTCGGCCTCGATTTGGATTAATAATACAGGAGGCCACAAATGAAAAAAATATTCCTTTTTCTATCTTTATTAACTGTTATTACCTGCAAACCAACCGTCATGGAATACTTCATTTCGCGCTCGAGGACGGTGATCGATATTGACGATGCGAAATTCGTAGTCGAAGAAAATTCCGTGGTCGACAGCCAAAAAATCCGGATCGAGAAAAAGTCAATGCCCAAGTCCGTTTATGCCGAAGGTTATCGGATCATCGGTCCAGCTTATTCCATCGGACCGGAAGCATTGGTCTTTGACAAGCCGGTCTTATTCGCCTATCCAACCAACAAGAACAACCTGAAATTGGCCGTGAAGATCGCGAACGGGTTCGTACCCCTCGCCGAATCAAGGGTGGACGGAGAGACATTGCAGGCGAAGATCCGACACGGCGGCGAGTACTTCCTGGTCGAGACCCCGGAAAAATACGGAATATTAAATCCGGTCAAAACCGATCAGGGATTATTGATCGTAAGCGATCTTTATGTCGGCAAATATCTGGATGATTTCAAGAAGGTTCTGAAAAAAGAAGGTTATAATTATCCGGTCTGGACCTATGTCTATTCCGGTGAACGATCGATCGAAGAAAACGCGAAGCTTTTAGCGGATGAATTGAAGCGGCTCCACACCGAGTACGGCAAATTCCGCCTGGATGTGGTCAGCTTCGGCGTAGGAGGTTTAGTGACCCACCGCTATGTCGCGGATTCAATACTTTACGAATACGATATTTCCCCGGCGGTTATTGCCGTGGGCACGCCTTTTTTTGGTTCCAATCTCGCTGATGACGATAGTGTCAAGAAAAGCCGGAGTCCTTACCGGTTTTTTTTCATCGACGCGATGGGTAAGAACGCCCGGGAGTTGACGAGCGGATCGAATTTCATGCAATGGATATCAGAAAACCGAAGCATTACCGGCTGGCTCCATGATAATTTGGATGAGAACAAGAATTTTGCATCGCTTAGCGGGAAAAAAACATTAAGCGGCACGCTACCGGAAGAAGATGCCGGTGATTATCTGATCGCCTGGAAATCGACGCAGTTAACCTGGATCGAACCGGAGCCATTTAACCTTTATCATTTTGAGCTGTATGAAAACCTCGAAGCCCAAGAGATCGCGGCGCAGTTCGTAAAACTGTACCGTACTTTCAGTTGGCCCCGTCTTCTTACCGACGTTTGGGAGGGCCGGGATAATTTCAATACAGTCAATAGAATATGGGAGGAAGAGGTTAAACTCACATTTCGCAAACAGATCGATTTCGATGTCCTGCTTGAATGGAACACCAACCTACTTCTATCCGCGCCGCCCGATGCCATCCTTATCACCAACGGTGATATGGACACTTTTACGGGGTGGTTCTTGCAGCAGCAGGGGATTAGAACGGACGTGATCATCGCGAACCGTAGTTTGCTCAATACCACCGGATATATCCGATACCTGCAGAAAAAGGGTTTGCCCCTGGATCTCGATTCAGCGAAGGTGAACGATTTGACGCCGTATAAGGATAAGACCAGCGGAAAAATCGTGTTCATTTCCGACCAGGTCATTATACTTCTCGCTGGACAGAGCAAACGACCGTTGGTTTTCGCGACGACCGTCTATAATCCCGAGAATTTCGGTTACCCACTGGTCATGAACGGCCTGGTCTATCGTATTGGCAAAGACGGAATTAAAGCGAGCGAATCGTGGTTCACGGTTGATGTCGAGGCATGCCAGGATCTCGTCTATAATAAATTCCGTCATGCTAAGACCTTCTCCATCCCTTTCGATTCATTGAATCAAACCGTCCAGAGCATATGGATGAATTATGGAGGAATGTTGTATAACTTGGGGTTGGCGTTGCGAAACGAAGAAAAATATGATGAAGCCTTGAAAGCCATGTCGTTTGTGATCGATCATTTTCATTGGCCAAAACCGATGATGTTCATGTTTTATTACCTTAAGGCTGAAATTTGCTACAAGATGGGAAATAAAAAAGAGGCGGATAACATTTTGCAGGCATTCATGAATATACCTTATTACACCGCCAACAAGGATGATTCGCTACGGCTGGTGAATTTTTATAAAGGAACGGCGGCGCTTTATGAAAGGATGGGTGAGAAAGACCGGGCGATAGGGCTGCTCGCCGAGTGCCTGAAGATCACGCCGGGTGACAAGGAGCTCCTGAAACTGATCGAAAAATACCAGGAGGAATGATCGATTACGCGGTCGCGGATCCGTTCGAGCTGTACCGCCGGTTCAAGGCGGGCGACGAGCGCGCTTTCGAAGCGCTCTACGTCCGTTTGAGCCCGGGTCTTTACAATTACCTGTGTCGCCTGCTCGGCGATGGCCACCGGGCCGAAGACGTGCTGGTCGAGAGTTTCACCAAATTGGCGCAGTCGAACCTGGACGGTCCGGGTAATGTCCGGGCCTGGCTTTACCGGGTGGCGACCAACCAGTGTTATAAGTGGTTTCGGAAGAACCGGGAAATTTGCCTGGCCGAGGGTTTTCCCGAACCGGAAAGCGGCGTTCCACCCCGGGACATACTCCGGGAGAACAGTATCCAGCGGATACTGAACGGCTTGCCCGAAGCCCAGAAAGCCGTGGTCGTGCTGAAATTTTTCGAGGAAATGAGTTATCCGGAAATCGCTGAGGTCTTGTGCATTCCTTTGGGTACGGTTAAATCGAGGATGCACGAGGGATTGAAGCGGCTCCGCAGGATGTTAAAAAAGTGAAGGAGGTAATATGATTTGCGAGGAATTCAAGAAATATTTCGACGATTATATTTTAGGAGAGCTGGACGGAGCGGTTGAGATCCGGTTGAGCGAGCACCTGTTGGAATGCGGCTCGTGCCGCCGCGAGATCGAAGAACGGGAATCGTTGTTTAACGGCATCCGGAATATCCCAAAATTGATTCCGCCCGAAAGCGTCTATCGCCAGGTGTTGAGTGCAGTCCTTACGCCGGCCCGTGAGAAGAAACCGTTTTATCGCCATTGGATCGCCAAGACCGCGTACATGGCGGCGGCATTTCTCATCGGCATGGTATTGATGCGGGGTGTGGATGTCGTTTCACTCCGGGCTCAGGAAAAACCCGCGGCGGAGACCGGGATCCGTCCTTCCTATCGGATCCCCTACGCGGACACGATAAAATTCTATTCGGCGCCGGCCAAGAACCTGGCGCGGATTTAAAGGGGACAGGCTACTTTTTAATCAGAGCTATTAACTTACGAAATAACGTAACAATAAAAAAGTAGCCTGTCCCCTTTATTGCAGTTCTTTTTTCGCGGATTCGGCGAGGAGCTGGCTGATCACGGGGTTCTTGAGGACCGTGATCACGTCCTGACCGACTTCCGCGTCGCGTTTGCGCAGTTTGTCCAGCACGTCCTTGATGCGGCCGTAGCTGGGGTGGATTTTTTTCAGCTCTTTCTGGATCTCCCGGACTTCCTCGACGATCAATTCCTTGGTGCTCTTGCCGATCACGTCGGAATTGTTGATCTTGTCAACGATCAAGTCGAATTCCTTAAACACGTTGATCTGAACCTGAGCGGTTCCCTTCTGGAGCGGAAAATTGATCTCCATTTGGTATTCGTCCTCGACCAGGTCGATCCCCCGGGCAGTGATGCGGGCGCTGATGAACAGCGAACCCTCAATGGGTTTCTGCAATTCCAGGTAACCCTTCTCCTCGAGATAAACGATGTTGAAGTGAAGCTCCTTGAGGTTGACGTTCAATTGTTCCTTGAATTCGCTGGCGATGATCCGGTAATAAGGATTGTCCTGGTAATGCTTGTACGCGAACTCCAATATCATCCGTCGGATCTCGGGGTTGGTCATCCTGCAATTTTATCCAATTGGGAGGAGTTGTAAAGACCCTTACGGTTGACTTGGCAGGTAAAAACCTTATACTTAACCGCGGAAACCAATATGCTTTCTGAGCGAAGGAGATAAAATGAAATACCTACATACTATTCTTGCGGCGGTCGCCGTAGTTTTATTGCTCTGCTTGGTCTCGGTCCGGAGCCAGGATTTGGCGCCAACCGTAACCCTGGACTACAGCGGTTTAGGACAGGAGCTGGTTACTTTCTTGAGCAAGGGTGATTTTAACGCCGCGGGCAGGAATTTCGACGCGGCCATGAAAAGCGCCATGCCGCCGGCAAAATTATCCGAGGTTTGGCAAACCCTGCAGGAGCAGGTCGGTAAGTTCAAACGCCAGACCGGCGTCCGTATGTCTCGGAGCTTCCCTTATACGATCGTCTACGTGACCTGCGATTTTATCCAGGCGCCGATCGACATTCAAATAACCTATAACGAGGCCGGTAAGGTCGCCGGCCTTTTCTTCGTGCCCACCCAGGTTCAGGCGAAATACCGCTTGCCGGATTACGCCCGGCCCGGTACTTATGTGGAAAAAGAATTGATCGTCGGGCCCAGCGAATGGGCTTTATCCGCGACCCTGACCCTGCCGAACGGTAAAGGACCGTTCCCGGTCGTGGTCCTGGTGCACGGTTCGGGTCCCCAGGATCGCGACGAGACTTACGGGCCGAATAAACCGTTCCGGGACTTGGCGTACGGTCTTGTTTCCCGCGGGATCGCCGTGTTACGTTACGAAAAACGAACCCGCCAGCACGGATCGAAAATGGCGCTTCTCAAAGACCGCATCACCGTCAAGGAAGAAACGATCGATGACGCCCTGGCCGCGGTCGCGCTGTTGCGCGGTCGGGAGGATATCGAACACGATCGGATATTCGTCCTCGGCCACAGCCTGGGCGGCATGCTCTTGCCCCGGATCGGCCAGGCGGATCCGGCGATCGCCGGGCTGATCGTGTTCGCCGGCAATACCCGGCCCCTGGAAGATCTGATCCTCGACCAGATCAACTATCTTTTTAATCAGGACGGCGTCGTTACCGCAGCGGAAAAGATCCAACTGGAAACGATAAAGATGCAGGTGGCGCGGGTCAAGGGTCCGGCTTTGTCAGATTCGACTCCGGCCGCGGAACTGCCGCTGGGCGTGCCCGCCGGTTATTGGCTTAACCTGCGCGGTTACCAGCCGTCCGAGACCGCGAAAAATTTGAAAATGCCGATGCTGATCCTGCGCGGCGAAAGGGATTACCAGGTCACGACCGCGGATTTCGAGGGGTGGCGAAAATCCTTAAGTGTCCGGGCCGACGTCGAGTTTAAATCCTACCCCAAACTCAATCATTTTTTCATCGAGGGCGAGGGCAAAATCACGCCGGCCGAGTATGATCTGGCCGGTAATATCCCGGCCTATGTGATCGAAGACATCGCGGCTTGGATAATGCGGCATTATCGATAAAACCCTTCGAAGCTTAGATTCTCAAACGGATAATAATATAATTCACCCCATTAGCGAAAGCCACCGATTGAAATCGGCGGTGGTTTAAAATCATCGCCCGTGTGTGTTCTTGAAAGGGTGCAGTTCTCTAACGGGGTTGATACCGCTTGTCGCGGAACTGGTAATACAGGGAGACAAAAAGGTTTATAAGATTTTCGACTTCCGGATCCTTCCGGACAATGCTATCCTGAAGGTAGATCAGGGAGATCGAAACGATGATCTTGTCCCGGAACGCGGTCAATTCGTCTTTCTTGCCCGATTCGGCGCTTTGGACCAAATTGTCCAGGCTGTCGAAGACAAACCGGAACTGGTCCCGGATCGGGGCATTGTTCGTGGTCTGGGCCTTAACGTTTTTGATGATCGCGAGCGCGTCGAGCAAGGCGGTTTCGAAGAATACGTATTCAATGGAAAGGGTCGCCAGATCATTTTTACCGATCCGGTAGTCCTCAACTTCAAAATTGATGATCCGGTTGGATTCGAACTGGCCAAAAGTCGTGGCCAGGAAGATGATGTAATCATTAAGTTCCTCAGACAATTCCTTTTTCAATGGGCCCTGAAGCCATTTGAGGAGCAGACCGATGACGATCCGTTCCTTGAGTTTCTCAAAGGTGAATTCCTCGTCCTTGAGCGAGTTCCGTAATAAGCCCAAGTTCTTGCCGTTGATCTCCGCATTGTCGCCGATGGTTTTTTTGATGTAACTGTAAATTTTTCGGGTTTGAAGTTCCTGGCTCTCCTTGTCAAAACCCGCATAAGTACGTTGAATAAAATGGCGGACCAGTTTCACGTCCAGGAACAGTTTCTTGGGCAGAACCGGTCCGGAGAGGACATAAATGAAATAAGAAACAAAATTGTCGATGTCCCTTTTAAGGATCTGGGTTTCAGCCAGGTTCGTGATCCGTTCGTTGAGGATCTCGACGACCCGCTGTGATTCCACGTTCTTAAGGGTATGGATGATCAGGGCTTCGATGTTGTCGACATGCTTCTCCATTGGTTAATATTGTATTCAAACCGATAAAAATTTCAATACTCTCATTGATCGCGGACTACGGGAATATCGCCGGGTCGGGTCCTGGCTGACATTGATTTTATCCTTATTTGCGCTATAATATCCCATGGCGAAGATCTTCGAAATCAAGATTGAAAAAATGACCCAGGGCGGCCAGGGGCTCGGGCACCTTGACGGTAAAGTCTGTTTCGTCAATAAAGCCATACCCGGCGAGACGGCTAAGATCGAGATCGTCGAGGATAAAAAGGATTATAGCGTCGCCAACCCTTTGGAGATCATCCAGGCTTCACCGTACCGCGTTAATCCCGAATGCCCGATATTCAACCGGTGCGGCGGTTGCCAGCTTCAGCACATCAGCTACGAACACCAGCTGGTTTTGAAAAGGGATATATTCATCGAAACGATAAGCCGGATTGGAAAAATTGAGGTTAAGGCCGACCTTCCGGTCGCCGAGGCCGCCTTTTTTTATCGTAACCGGACCCAGCTGCCCGTACAGGAAAGCGGCGGTTTGAAGATCGGTTATTTCAAACCTGGCACGCACCGGGTCGTGGATCAAAAGTACTGCCCGATCAACCACGACCTGATCAACCGGACCCTCGGCGTCGTGCGCCGCCGGATCATTGATGCGGGCGTGCCGGCGTATGATGAGCGCCAGCATCGCGGCGTTCTGCGCCACTTGGCGGTCAAGGTCGGAATTAACACCCGACAGCTTTTTGTGACCTTTGTCACGACCGGGCAGGAGCTCGACCGGCGTTTATACCAAGACCTGCACCTGGCGTTGCCGGAAACGGTCGGGATCACCCAGAATATCAATCCGGGACGGACGAACCGGGTCCTGGGTTCGGAAAACCGGCGGCTCTGGGGCAACGATTATTACGAGGAGCGGATCGACGGGTGCACCTATCTCATCCGAACCGCTTCGTTCTTCCAGGTAAATACCCAGGTCTTTGAACGGATCCTGAAAACCATCCGGGAGCGCTTATCTCTGGCGGGTAACGAAGTGGTTCTTGATCTTTATTCCGGGGTGGGCGTCATCGGGTCATGCTTGAGCGCCCGGGTCCGGGAAGTCGTGGCCATTGAGGAGAACAGGGAGACGGTGGAGGACGGGATCGCGAGCGCCCGGGCAAACGGCATTACCAATATCCGTTTCATTACGGGCGACGTGGCCGAGAAACTTGGAGAGATCGAGGGCGGCGACATCGCGATCCTTGATCCGCCGCGGAAAGGTGTGGAAAAAGTTATATTCGATCGCCTGGCCCGTTTTCCGGTCAAAGAGGTCGTTTACCTGTCATGCAATCCGGCGACCTTTGCCCGCGACGCCGGTTTCCTGAAAATCCAGAACTACGATTTATCCGAAGTGATAATATTCGACATGTTCCCCCAGACCCACCATATGGAAACCTTGGGGTTCTTTAAAAAGAGATGATTGCCCCGATTTTTTGTATAGAATTCTTTAGAGGAAAATCGGGACGCAAAAGTCAGCGCGGCGATGAAAAAATTTATTGAAGGTTTGCTTGACTTGCTTTATAGTTCGGATATATTACTTTATGATAAAGAGGAGCGATCATGGATGAACTATTGAAGGGTATTCTGAGTCCCAATGACAATAAAATCATTTTAGTGGTTTTGGACGGGTTGGGTGATCTGCCGAATCCGAAGGCAACGGCTTTAGAACTGGCCCGAACGCCGAATCTGGACGAGTTGGCCAGGGAGAGCGGTTTCGGATTGACGGTTCCGATCGTGCCCGGCGTGACGCCCGGTTCCAGTCCGGCGCATCTCGCGCTTTTCGGTTATGACCCGATCCAAACGCAGATCGGGCGTGGCGTACTCGAGGCGCTGGGCATCGGTCTCGAGGTCGGAGCCAAGGATCTGGCGATCCGGGGTAATTTTGCGACGTTCCGCGACGGTATTATTACGGACCGCCGCGCCGGTCGAGTCGCGACCGAAGAATGCGTCCGGATTTGTGGGAAACTCCAAGCTGCGATCCCCGAGATCAATGGTATCCCGGTGATCGTCCAGGCGGCCAAAGAACACCGGTTCGTAGTTATCTTCAAGGGCGCCAATTTATCCGAGGAACTGACGGACGCCGATCCTCAAAAGGACGGCCGGCCTCCGGTTTGGGTCGAGCCCAGGAACCCGGGCGCCCATGAAAGCGCCGATGTCGTGAACGACTTCATCCGCCGGGCCGCCGTCGTGCTGAAGGATGAACCGAAAGCTAATTATCTCCTCATGCGCGGATATGCCCGTTTTCCGCACCTGACCGGCATGAACGAAAAATACGGTTTGAAATGCGCCGCGATCGCGAATTACCCGATGTACCGCGGGTTAGCCCAGATCGTCGGCATGGACGTGCTGCCGACCGGAGATACCATGGCCGATGAAACAGTTACCCTCCGGGAGCAATACGATCGGTTTGACTTTTTCTACGTGCACGTAAAGGCCACGGATAAGGCGGGGGAAGACGGCGATGCTCCGGCGAAGATCCGCGCCCTGGAGGATTTCGACTCCTTGATCCCCGCGGTCACCGGATTGAAACCGGCGGTTCTCAGCATAACCGCCGACCATTCGACCCCGACCCTTCTCCATTCTCATTCCTGGCATCCCAATCCCCTCCTGATCTCGTCGCCGTACGTTTTTCCCGAGGGCGACCGGTTCACGGAACGGAATTGCGCGCGGGGTTCGCTCGGCACGATGCCGGCGCAAAACGTGATGATGTTGCTCTTGGCGCACGCCCTGAAACTGCAGAAATATGGAGCGTGACGATTAAAGAAGAGGAACTGAGGGGAAACGGCGAACCGGAGATAAACCAGAAAAATCTTAATGACAAATATCAAATAACAAATTTCAAATCAATGTCAAAACTCAAATGATTTAAATTGGATTTTTAAAAATAAATTATCAGACCAGATAGACCAAAAAAACTAAAAAGATCAGAAAGACCAAACCCCGTTAGAGATATATTTAGCAAATTAACCGCAAGAAATAGAAATGATACGGAAACGTAAACGTTTCCTATCTCTAACGGGGAAAAAGACTAAAAAGACAATTTGTTTTCGCAGTTTAAAAAATCATCCACGCACCCGCGTTAAGCATTAATTGAGTTTCGTTCTGCCCGAGGACATGGTTCAGGTTCCGGATGATCGCCGGACCGCACTCCACCTGGAGATAAAAATTTCTTTTCAGACGGTAACTAATTCCCGGCATGATGTTTACTGTTTTTTGAACGATCCCCGAGGGAAAAGGCGGGTTGGGATCGCCCAATTCGGTTTCATAGGGCAGGAAGATCGTGCCTTCGCCCTGCCTGGTATATTCGACCTTCAAGCTGGGGTATAATCCGATCGCGGTTATATATCGACAATTTAAAACCCACTGGTCCGCGTCGTTACCCAAGGGAAAACCGAGCGGCAGTCCGTCCTTTTCATAGGTGTTTATGGGTATGCGCTGGGTATAAACCCATTTGTCGACAAAGGTGTAGTTCAACTTTGCGATGAAGCTCCGGTCGATGATTTTCTTGATACCCGCTTGGAAGGCGAGTTTGTTGGGGAACCGGTTAAAACCGTCCGGCTTGCCGTACTGGAAATCATCGATCAAGAATTCTGCGTAAAACACGGTGTTGTTGAAGTTTACCGCCGCGTCCAACGCCCACATGATGTTGTCGTCGCGGTGTCGACCCCATTGGGCCAGGTAATAAGGGAGCAGGAAGTTCAAATAAATAGGTTCCAATTCGTTGCCCCAGAGAATTGATTCGGAAAAGCCCAGTTGGATCCTTTTTAAATTCAAACCCAGGCGGTGAATCGCGAGATAACGGGCCCCTCGGGGATCGAGGACGGCGAAAGCGCAGTTGAAATCGTAAAGCTTCTGGGGGATCCGAATAAAGAAACCGTCATAGCCCTGAAGGTCCGGAGAGAGGAGCAGTCCGGATCCATCGCCCGGTCCCCAGAACAAGTTTTTCCGGCCCACCTCGAAATGGAACCTTTCAAAATCGACTTTGATCAAGCCCTCATTCAGGTAAGCCTTGACGTATTTTTTCCACGGGTATGGAGGGAGGACGCTGTCGATTTCGTTACTGGCCTGGATCCGGATACCCTGCGCGTAATTCAAGTGGTCGAGCAGCCGGCCACCGAGGCGGTAATCGAGAAAACCTATGCCCCGGTCCGGTTCTTTCCGATAACTGCCGTTCAGGTGGAAGAGCGTGGAGAAATCGACCGCCTTACCGAGCAGAATATCAAAATGGGACAGCATTTTTCTCTCCGCCGCACTTAATTCGTATTCGCCCAGGATCAGGCGGTCGAGCTGGGTCGTTACGTCATCCAGGTCATAGGGCTTGATCAGGGGCAGGTCGATCATGCCCCGGATCTGAAAATATTCGATATCCGGCATGGCCGGGACGTCAATCGGCAAGGTGTAACTAAAAATCAGCAATATGATCATCAGGCCTCCTTAAAACCCTTTTTCAATAAAAAAATGTAATTTTCCGTCACGCCAGTCGCCATCTTTTGGCCAGGCCAGCGCGAGCGTCGCCGACCCCAGCGAAGTTTGCGCCGCGAAACCCAGGCCCCCTGCGTAATAAAAGCGCCCGTCCGCGTATGCGAAGTCGAAAAAAGGGAAGCAAAATATTTTTTTATACTCCACGTTCATCCAGAATATTTCCCGGGTGACAATCTCTTCCTCAAGATAACCCCGGACGGTTTTCGCCCCGCCGACCCGGTAATAATCGAAATATTCGAATTGGTCGGTTCGGGTCCACCAATAATGGGGTTTAAGCGTCAGATTAAAAATTTCGAACTGACCGTCGTATTTGACCTTGATCCGGGGGGCGGCTCGAAAAAGATATTCTACGCCGCCGTCGTGAACGGTTCTGATAAAATCGAACTCCGAACGGTAGTGGAGTCCCAGACCCAATAGGTTATTCTGGTATCCGATTTGATCCGGATCGGTATAAGAGACTATTTCCCGTCCGGTAAGGATCGAGATCCGGAAAGCGTCGCCGATCGGGGCCGCCAACTGGCCGGTGATGCTGACGAGCCGACCCAGGTCCGAGGTTAATAAGGAAAAGTCGATCTTTAACTCCTCGGGTGAGATCAGGATTGGATCGGAATACGCGATGCGAAAAAGTTTCCGGTATTCGTACTGGGCGTGCAGCTCGCGGAGCGTGCCCAGCAGATTGCGGGAATCCAGGGCGCCGAAAAAGTAAGCGTCGGTCTGCGCCAGTGAGCCGCCGGCGGATAAATAATCGCTGGGTTCCTCCCAGAGATCGATCCGGAGATAGTATTCGTCATCCCGGCGGACGATCTGGTCCCGCGGTTCTTTGAACAAACCGGACCTAAGGATGCGGCCTTTTACGCGTTCCAATTCGCGGCGGGAAAAATATTGACCGGTCCGGGCCCGGGTCCATTTTCTTAAGAACCGATCGTCGGTCTTACCCCGGATCCGGAATATGTAATCGGCGATCCGGATGCGCGGGCCTTCCTCGACGGCCAACCGGAGCGTGCCCAGCGTATCGGGCGGTCCGGCGTACTTCGGCCGCACCCGGCAGAAGGGGAATCCGGCCTCGGCGTATTGGTTGAGGATCCGGGTGATCAGGTTTTCGACATCCCGCTCGTTGCGTATGGACCGGGTCCCGTTTGTTAAATAGGACGAGGAGAAAAAGACGTTGCCGACAAGGACAACCGGAAATTCAGCTTGGCTTATGGTTGGCGCGCCGATGAAAAAGAGATTAAGACAGAAATAGAAAAGGCCGCCATTTAGCATTCGGGTAACCCAGTTCGTGAAGAACAAATGTAAAATAATTGGGCCGTTTGGGTTTCCGGGTCAGCTTCATCCCGGCGATCAGGGGCGTTTGGTTGCCTTTTTTATTGTTGCACTCCAGGCAGGCACAGACTAAATTTTCCCAGGTGTCATCGCCGCCCAACGCTTTGGGTATGACGTGGTCGGCGGTCATCACGCCGATCTTCTTGCCGCAGTACTGGCACAGGTGGTTATCCCGCTTGATGATATTCCTTTTCGTGAGGGGGATCTCTTTGCGTTTGATCCTGATGAAATATTTAAGGCGGACCACCGAGGGCATGGGGTACTGCAGGCTGACACTGTGGATGAACTTGCCGG
>Ga0315279_10000627_pt1 | contig 67591 bp, 54 predicted proteins | sample YL17G06_20_MG_FD_203694 | JGI IMG/M metagenome (GOLD analysis project Ga0315279, IMG submission 203694) | Sediment microbial communities from Yellowstone Lake, YNP, Wyoming, USA - YL17G06_20 | ecosystem: Environmental > Aquatic > Freshwater > Lake > Sediment | place: USA: Wyoming | collected...
CCGGCCCGCTGGCGAGGCGCGCGCGACGAGCATACCCGGGGTGGTATGTAAGGAGCGAGCAACAAAGCCAGCGGGCCTGCGGGCCGCAGCCCGGAGGGGCGCGGCGGCGGGCGGGCATCTGCCCGCCCGGCGCTCGCGCCAAAGTACAAACGTTATTCATTGACAGACCCTTAGCCACAAATTACCCGAATTCCACGAAAAAAATGTTCTATTATTTTGTGCAATTCGTGTAACTCGTGGCAGACTTTTGGGGAGTGGACGGTGGCGAAAATCGGTTTCATCAGCTTGGGATGCCCTAAGAACCTAGTCGACAGCGAGGTCATGCTCGGGCTGCTGCAGAAGGAGGGGCATACCATCACCACGGAAAGATCCGATGCCGAGGTCCTCGTTGTGAACACGTGCAGCTTTATCGAAGGCTCCAAACGAGAGTCCATCGAAACAATCTTAGAGGCGGCGGAACTGAAGAAAAGCGGAGCATGCAAGCGGCTCGTGGTTACCGGCTGCCTGGCGGAACGCTACCCCCGAGAGATCCAGACCGATCTGGCGGAGGTGGACGCCATTCTCGGCACGAATCAGATTGAGCAGATCGGGCGCGCCGTCTCAGACGAAGGCATGTTGCCCCCGACATCATTCGGACGCAGCGACGCTGATCTCTACCTCTACGACCACAATACGCCGCGCGCCCTGGCCACCCCGAGCTATTCGGCTTACATCAAGATAGCCGAGGGCTGCGATCACACCTGTGCCTTTTGCATCATCCCCAAGATCCGCGGACCGTTTAGAAGCCGAAGCATTTTTTCCCTGGTCCAGGAGGCCCGAAACCTCGCGGCGCAGGGCGTTCGCGAAATTACGCTGGTCTCGCAGGATACGACAAGCTTCGGGCTGGACGTGGGCGTGGAGGACGGCTTGGCGCATCTGCTCGAGGCGCTCGACAAGGTTGAAGGTTTGAAATGGATCCGATTCCTGTACGTTTACCCCAACATGGTCAGCGACAAGCTGATCGAGATCGTCTCCTCGAGCGAAAAAATCTGTAAGTACATCGACATGCCCCTGCAGCACGCCAGTGCCGCAGTGCTGCGTTCCATGAGGCGCGGTGGAAACCGGTCGAGCCTAACGCGGATGATCGAACGGATTCGAAAGGGCATCCCCGGAGTAACCTTCCGCACGACCATGCTTGTAGGCTTCCCTGGAGAGACCGAGGCGGATTTCAAAGAGTTAAAGGGCTTCTGCAAAGACATGGAGTTCGACCGTCTGGGAGTGTTTGCCTACTCCGATGAGGAAAACACCGCCGCATTCGAACTTGGTCGGAAGCTTCCTTCCCGCTTAATCGAGCGCCGGCGTAGAATCCTGATGGAACAGCAGGCCAAAATCGCGGCCAGAAAGAACAAGGCGCTGGCCGGAAAGGAGCTGCCGATTCTTGTCGAGGGGCCATCCAATGAGAGCGAGCTGTTGCTGCAGGGTCGGCTGGAGTCGCAGGCCCCGGAAATCGACGGCGTCTGCCTGATCAACGACTCAGAAATCGGTGAGATCCATCCCGGGGAGTTTCGGATCATACGGATTACCCGGGGGCTCGAGCATGACCTGCTGGGTACGATCATTCGCTAGATTCTTCACCACAGAGATACAGAGGACGCAGAGATCTCTGTGCCCTCTGCGCCTCTGCGGTGATATCCTGCTATTCATAGCAGGTGGATATGAACGTCAAATGCCCCAGATGCGGTAAAGAAAGTCTCTTCGAGGGCAACCCTTTTCGCCCCTTTTGCAGCGAGCGCTGCCGGCTTATAGATCTGGGCAACTGGGTCTCCGGGACATACAAGGTGCCGACTCGAAGCTCCGATGAAGAAGAGGACGGAGATCCGAAGCCTCCCGGGGATTCCACTGAGTCATGAAAAGACATCTGTCTCTCCTCTTTGCCAGCGGTCTGTACATCGGACTCATTCCGGGTGCGCCCGGCACCTGTGCCTCGATCGCTACAACGCTGGCGTTCTATCTAACCTGGAAAATTGCCCATAGCATTGTTCCCGCACTTCACCTGAGCGTCACATGCCTTATCACGGCAATTGGAGTCTTTGCGGCAGCCGAGGTGAGCCGACAGCGCGGCTTGGAGGATCCTCAAATCGTGGTCATCGATGAAGTCGCAGGACAGCTCGTGACATTCCTGTTCCTTCCCGTAGGAGCGTTCAACCTCTTTGTGGGTACCGCGCTCTTCCGGCTGTTTGACATTTGGAAGCCCTTCCCCATAAGAAGGCTGGAGTCGCTTCGGAATGGCGTCGGGATCATGGCAGACGACCTCTTAGCGGGCGTCTACGCGAACCTGATCCTTCAGATTTTAAACTGGCTTTTGCGCAGGTAGCCCTGCCGAGCCCATACCGGTTGAGTGCATGAAGGCTGAAATCATTGCGGTTGGATCGGAGTTGCTCACCCCGGATCATCTTGACACAAACTCCCTCTTTCTGACGGAGAGGCTGAATGACGCCGGATTCGAGGTTCACCTGAAGACCGTTGTCGGCGACAACGAAGACGAAATTGCCGGGGTGCTTCGAGGTGCGCTCCAGCGTTCGAAGCTTGTCATCTTCTCTGGTGGTCTCGGTCCGACCGAGGATGATCTCACACGAACAGCCGTCGCAAAGGTCCTTCACCGGACCATATCACTCGACCCAAGCCTCCTCGAGGCTCTTCGCCAGCGTTTCGCAAGCCGCGGATACAACATGCCCAAGATCAACGAGCGGCAGGCGGAGGTAATCCACGGTGCCGAGATTCTCCAGAACGCTTTCGGTACGGCGCCGGGGATGTGGATGGAGGAGAACGGAGTCCACCTTGCCCTCCTACCCGGTCCCCCGCGTGAGCTCAGGGCGATGTTTGACGCGGCCGTGCTCCCGCGTGTATTGAGCTTGGGCAGAGGCCGAACGCTCGCGAAGAGGGTGTTTCACGTCACAGGAATGACGGAGTCGGAGGTGGACTCCCATGTCGCTCCGATCTATAAGGCCTATCCCCGAGTGCAGACAACCGTTCTTGCTTCCACTGGTCATATCGCGCTCCGGCTCAACAGATGGCTTGAACTGGGTGAGGATCCAAAGGATCTGGATGAGCTTGCGTCGAAGATACGGGAGGCCCTCGGTGACGCGATCTTTACTGATTCGGGGGAATCCCTGGAACTGGTCGTCGGACGCCAGCTGTGCGAGTCCGGACGCACACTTGCGGTTGCGGAATCGTGCACTTCCGGAATGATCGGAATGCGCATAACCCGAGTGCCCGGGAGTTCTGACTATTTCCTGGGAGGAATCCTCTGTTATAGCAACGAAGTGAAGATGAGTCTGTGCGGCGTTCCCGAAAAGGTTCTGCGGGAGCATGGCGCGGTCAGCGCCGAGGTGGCGGAGGCCTTGGCCCGTGGGGTGCGCAATAGCCTGAAAAGCTCCGTTGGACTCTCCGCTACGGGCATTGCAGGCCCCGGCGGCGGATCCGCTGAAAAGCCGGTTGGTCTTGTTTTTGTTGGGTTGTCCGACGGCGAACGCACGGCACATTGGCGGCGGATTATTCCCGGCGACCGGGAGACGATTCGTGAAAGAGCAACTTATTTTGCCCTTTCGCTGCTCCGCCGCTTCCTCCTTCACCATAGAGATGCAGAGAACGTAAACAAATAAGAGCCATGAGAACCTTTATAGCCGTACCACTGCCTCCAGAATGCCAAAGGATGCTCGAGCAGATTCAAGGAAGGCTGCGCGCCGCCGGAGCGGACGTACGCTGGGTGTCCATCTCCTCGATCCATTTGACCCTGAAGTTTCTCGGCGAGATAAATCCTGCAATCCTGCCACAGCTGACGCAATCCCTTCGGGATGCTTCTGCTTCGGAACCGGGATTTTCGCTCCGTTTACGCGGGCTGGGCGGATTTCCGAATTTGCATAACCCAAGGATTATCTGGTGCGGCGTGGAGGGAGAAATCGCTCAGTTGCAGCAACTCCAGACGAAAGTAGAGCAAGCATGCTCCCACCTGGGTTTTGCGCCGGAGCAGCGCGAATTTCACCCGCATCTCACACTCGGACGCGTACAAGGCAAAAGAAATTTACAGCCTCTTTTAGACTATATTAAAATCGGCTGCGAACTGGAATGCACCTTTAATGCGGACAGCTATAACGTCTACCAAAGCACGCTGACGCCGCGGGGAGCCATATACAGCATCCTGGAATCAATCCCTCTTCGCACGTGACACAGCAGTTGGATTGATCCGGGAAAGAACGGCGCACTGCGGCCGGATAGATTGGATCCGTCATGACCCTTAGATTGGAGTATGTAATTCCCGTAATCGCATACTTTTTAGGATCCATTCCGTTCGGGTACCTCCTCGTAAAAATGACGGTGGGCACGGACATCCGCAGCGTTGGCAGCGGCAATATTGGTGCCACGAACGTTTACAGGAAGAGCCGCTGGGCCGGCTTATTGACGTTGTCGCTGGACGCCGGCAAGGGTTACCTGGCCGTTGCAGTGGCCGCCTGGATGGGCGGTACCAAGGAATGGCAGGCGATTGCGGCAGTCGCCGCCATTGCCGGGCACGTTTTCACAGTATGGCTGGGCTTCAAGGGAGGCAAGGGCGTGGCAGCGTGGCTCGGAGCCTACCTCGCTATCTGTCCTGCGGCACTTGGCACGACGTTGATCCTGTTTGTGCTGATTGTTGCTCTGACGCGATATGTTTCATTGGCGTCAATTCTCGCCTCAGGGACGTTTCCGATCTTGGCCTATCTGTACCATGAGCCAGCCTCAGTACTTATATGGGCAGCGATCGGTTCAGCCATAATCATCGCCAAGCACCATCAAAATATCAGACGGCTCTTGTCCGGTACGGAGCACAAGTTCGCATTCGGCAGTCGTCCGTGATAATCTGCAAAAGGAGGTGTCAATGGCTGTCAGTAAGGAGCTTCTGGAAATCCTCGCTTGTCCGGTCTGCAAGGAGGAAGTGCGTCTGACTCCCGATGGAAATGGGCTGAAATGCGTCAAGTGCCATCGCGTGTACCCAATTCGCGATGACATCCCCGTCATGCTCATTGACGAGGCCAAGATTGAAGCGGACTAGATCCGGCCGGGCCGGGCTTGGCAAGTGAGCAGTCGGTTGAGAAAGGACCTGCATTGCTGAAAGCCGAAACCCGAGAGTGGCCGGACGTGTCGCCGAATGTCGGGCCCCGTTACCCTTCCTCAATTCGCGCAGAACTGTCCCGAGCCCACCGAATCCTCCTGATTCGATTGCGCTCATTGGGAGATTCCATTCTCACTCTGCCGTTGGTCGAGGCTCTGCGCGAATGGCGTCCCGAGCTTCAGTTGGACGTGCTCATAGAATCTCCCTTTTCCGCGGTGTTTTCCAGACATCCGGCGATCCACGAGACCCTTGTACTCAAGCCACGATATTGGCCTGCGAAAACGGGCTGGTCGAAAGGCAGAGCCCTTCTCGAGCTGAGAAGGCGCCGATACTCTGTTGCTATTAATCTGCACGGTGGAAGGACTTCCCTGCTGTTCACCATCGCAAGCGGCGCCAGGCTTCGCATTGGCGAAGAACGCTACCAAGGATCCTGGGCTTACAACTCAGTAGTACCCTCCTCAGCCCGCGTCTGGAAGCGTGAGGCCGTGCATACTGCAGAGCACCAGCTGACTCTCCTGCGCTGGCTTGAAATCCCCATCCCTGATAAACCCGGCTGCACTCTTTATGTCGATGACAGCGCATGCGAACGTTTACGCGAGCGACTGGTGCGCCTGGGTGTATCCTGGCATGGGTTCTTTCTCATACATCCCACGGCAACACTGTATACCAAGCAATGGCCGGCGGCGCACTTTGCGCAAGTCGGGGATCAGTTGCACAAGCAGTACGGGCTGCCAGTGATTTTCACCTCGGCCTCAACCGAAGCCCAGGTCCTGCTCGACATAGGCAAATGCGCCGGCCAAAGACACCACTACTGGTCTGATCTCGCACTGGACGAGTTGTTCGCGCTGATCGATGGCTGCCGGCTCTTCGTCGGCAACGACAGCGGCCCGACTCATGCAGCAGCGGCACTGCACAAACCCGTGGTTGTTGTCTGGGGGTCGTCAAACTTCAAAGCTTGGCACCCCTGGGGAACAGATTATGAATTCATACGCTCGGATCTTCCCTGCATGCCTTGCCCGGGATACACTTGCGCGGCTTTCGGAAAACCGAAATGCATACTGGAGATCCCGGTGGAGAGCGTCTTGCAGGCCTGCCACCGAATCCTTGATCGTACTTAGGGCCTGTCAATGAATAACGTTTACACTTCGCTGCTGGCCCCCAGGCCCGCTGGCGAGTCGCGAGCGACGAGCATACCCGGGGTGGTATGTAAGGAGCGAGCAACAAAGCCAGCGGGCCTGCGGGCCGCAGCCCGAAGGGGCGCGGCGGCGGGCGCTCGCGCCAAAGTGCAAACGTTATTCATTGACAGGCCCTTAGGCAGAACGGTTCACACCACAGAGACACAAACATCGCAGAGGGAAATAATGCCGCAAACAGAGCATGTTGAAAAACACTTCACCGCATCCGACACAGTGAGGGACATTGTCATCGGAATGTCCGACGGCCTGACGGTTCCCTTCGCTCTTGCAGCCGGTCTTTCCGGAGCCGTTTCGGCTACTCGCATCGTGGTAACCGCCGGCCTGGCCGAAATCGCAGCCGGATCGATTGCCATGGGATTGGGCGGTTATCTGGCGGCCAAGAGCGACGCGGAGCATTTCGCCAGCGAACAGGCCCGGGAGCAGCGCGAAGTGCGCGAGCGGGCCGAGGAGGAAGAGGCTGAAGTCGAGAGGATCTTCGAGGCCTACGGCCTCAACGAGGGAGAGATCGCTCCGATTGTCGAAGCCTTTCGCCGCCGGCCCAAGGCATGGGTGGATTTCATGATGCGCTTCGAACTTGGCCTCGAGAAGCCGGATCCGCGCCGTGCTTTGAAGAGTGCCTTGACAATCGGCGGGGCCTACATCGTCGGCGGCTTTGTTCCGCTCGGTCCCTATGTCTTCGTTCCAAATATGAAGCTTGGCTTTATTGTCTCCGTGCTGGCGACGCTGATCGCGCTGGCGACCTTCGGATATATCAAAGGACACTTCACGGGTGCGAGGCCGCCACGCAGCGCAATTCAAACTCTATTCATCGGCGGACTGGCAGCGGCGGCAGCCTACGCCATCGCCCGCCTCGTCTCGTGATTAGCCACGAATTGCACGAAATATTAAAAACTAAGCCGTCGTGCATCCGGCTTTGAAGGGAACTCGGTGCAGAACGAAACAGAAACAACGCCAAACAGCCACGTAGCAATTTGAGTCAAAAGATTTTTCGTGTAATTCGTGAAATTCGTGGCAGATTTTGATTCGTGCAATTCGTGGCAGATTTCAGCCGGAGATTTCGCGGCTGCGGATGCGGGCGATGAGTTCGTCGGGGGTGACTGAGGCCGTACCGAGTTTTCCCACGACGATCCCGGCTGCGATGTTCGACAGAATCGCCGCTTCGAGCATCGATAGTCCGGCAACGAGGCCCAGCGACAGCGTGGAGATGACCGTATCCCCGGCGCCCGTGACGTCGAATACCTCTTGCGCCACAGTGGGTATATAAGTCACACGCGAGTGGCCCTCGAACAGTGCCATTCCCTCTTCCCCTCGTGTTACCAGGAGGTGCTGAATACCCGTCTGTCTGAGGATCTTCCTCCCAGCGCGCACCAGGTCGCGCTTGTTGGCGATGTGCACGCCCGAGGCGTGCTCGGCTTCGAGCGTGTTGGGAGTGATCACTGTGGCCGGGCGGTAGACGGCAAGATTCCTGAACTTGGGATCGATGCAGACAATCTTTTTTGCCGATTTCGCCTCGGGCAGCATTTCTCTTAGGATTGATGGAGAAAGCAGTCCTTTGGCGTAGTCGGAGATGATAACCGCGTGCGCCTTTTCGAGGAAGCCGAGGAACTGCTTCAGAATCCTTTTCTGAATTTCTGCCGAGATCGGAAATTTGTCTTCGCGGTCCGTGCGGCATACCTGCTGATGGTGTGCAATGATTCGGGTTTTAACGCTTGTGGCCCGATCGCCGTCCACGACGAGCCCGCCCAGAGGCGCTCCGAGCGCGCGGAACTCTTCCTTCAGCCGGCGTCCTTCATAATCGTCGCCCAGTATTCCGATAGGAACCGCTTTTCCCCCAAGGCTCCGAATGTTGGCCGACACGTTTGCGGCTCCGCCAAGACATGTGCTTTCCCTGCGGATTTCAACAACGGGCACTGGCGCTTCAGGACTGATGCGTGAGACGGAGCCCCAGATGAACCGGTCTAGCATGACATCCCCGACTACGAGAATCCGTTTGCTGCGAAATCTCTGGACCGCCCGAACGAGTACTTCCGGATCACACTTGAATCGCGCGAGAACCATATTGGTCAACCCCAGGGGGTCAGGCTTTTCAAATGACGAATGACGAATGAAATCCAACATAACTGAATAATCGTAATTCGTAATTCGTCATTCGTCATTCATCATTTGCAGGACCCGCCAATAAGACCGAATTCGAAGACCTTATCTCAGTTTTCCAGTTTCCTTAAGGAATTATGATAGAGCGGCGTGTATCATCCGAAGGTCGCTCTCTCGGAATGATCCGCGCCAGAAGATCAACATAACTGCTCGGAGACACTCCAGCCTCCAGATGACTGGCAAGAAGGTCCCGAATGAACTCCAGGCTTTCAATGGCCGACTTCAGCGACAGTCGTTTTTCCTGGGAGCCTATCAAAGCTTCGTTGCCGCCTTTATCGGGGTTCCGATAAGACTCGACGACACCGCGCAACTGCCGACGCAGGGAGTCGACCCGCAGGTCGTTCGCGGTCTTTTCATAAAGGATCCCTTTGTCCTCAGTCCGGTAGGTCTCGAGGAGCAAATCAAGAGCCTCGGCTGCATCCTTGTCGGCAAGATCGCGCACTGTAAGCCGCGCCTGCGCAAGGACGAGCTCCAGGTGTGCAACGATTTCCTCATTCTCGCGCAATACCCTATCGTGCATTTCGGACTTGCGGGGATCGGCGTTACGGATGTGGCGAACGTACTCTTTGACCTCGTGGCTCCGGCCGACCTTGAGATACTCGCAGCTTTCAGGACAATCGATCTCCAGAACGCGCTTTTCGCCGCAGCACTGAGCGCAGATCAAAGCGTTCTTGGCCGGACAAAACCTCTTACCCTTGCGCTGATTACATATAATGCACTTCATAGATTGCCTGTTAAGCTCTTGAGCAAAATCCGTTTTTATATCACATTCGAAGCATATCGCACCACAGAGACACAGCGCGGCCTGCCGGCCGCAACCGAAACGGTGACAAGCAATCGGTCTGGAGAGACTCTTGACTGTGGTTTCAAGCAGGCAGATGGCAGTATCTAACCCAGATGTTTTTTCTTTCAGGGCTTTTATTGCCTGCTGCCTACCGCCTTCTACCTGCTTCTCTCCAACTATGTTTTTTAAAGGCGACCAGAATCGTTTCCTGGAAGCGAAGGAATCGCGGCTTAGTAGCACAGAGGCCGCAGAGAAAGATTCAGTTTCCGTTGGCTCTGTGACTCTGTGGTGAGTATTTGCCGCGCTTCCGGCAGAATTCCCCCAGAAACTTCTTCGCTACCGCATAGCCTGGGTAGGCCTTCTCGGCCTGTCGGAATTCCGGAGGGTGATGACGCTTCTGCCCATTTGCAGACCTGGTCTCGAAAAGGGTGTGAAGTATCTCGTGAAAGACAATGTACGAAACCACCGATCTGGGCACGCGCGGCGAGTCGAGGACCGGACTTATGGTGATTGTGTGGTGGACCGGATCGTAGTGCCCCAGGCGGCTCCAGCTGCGACGCGGTCCCCAGCCAAGATTTCGAATCTCTACTTGGTCATGGAAATAGCGCGCATTCAGCTCCCGATAGATTTCCCGTAGGGAATGGTGCCTGCCCTCCGAGCTGTTTATTCGCTTCCGTCCATGCTTCCTGCGACGGTCATCCACGGCTTCTTCAACCGCGGGCTCCAGTCGGAATCTATCATAGATCTTCATCATATCCTGGGGAGGAGAACGGCGAAGGACTTTGCAGCCCAGAATCAGCGTTATCGCTTCCAACACCACTCGAGGGGCACGCCGGCAATGGTCACTTATTCGAATCACCCAACGGCCTCCCTTCCTGCGAATCGTATGGGTGAGGCCAATATAAGGATAAAATGTAGCCTTGATCTCGGTGTCACGAAAGGCCGGAAATCTCGCGTGCAGAGCCGAGCGGCAGATCCATTCCAATTCCGCAGAGCTCAAACCTGCCGCGGATTCTAATTCCTTACGCAGGTTGCGTGCTTCTATAAAACTCATGTCAGTGCGGTTCCAACTCCCGGAGGGCCGCCTGCAGCTGCGCAACCTTTTCCTTCAGCGAGTCAATATCCTCCTTCATCTCGGGAAGCCGCCCGAACAGCGCGTTCAGGCGTTTGTACTCGCGCAGGGGTCGAACCGGTATACCCCAATAGATATCGCCGCCGCGCACAATCTTCCCGGGCAGGATTCCCGCCTTGGAGCCGATTACCGCTCCTTTTTGGACGCGGGCGTGATCCCCGAAGCCGACTTGCCCACCGATGACGGCATAGTCTTCAATAATGGTACTTCCTGAGATTCCTGTCTGGGCCGCGATGACTACCCCCTGTCCAATTTGCACGTTGTGCGCGATTTGAACAAGGTTGTCGATCTTGCTGCCCGATCCGATGCGGGTCGTGCCCAGGGAACCTCGGTCTATCGTGGTGTTGCAGCCAATCTCGACATCGTCCTCGATGATTGCCGTACCGACTTGCGGAAACTTGGTCTGCGTCCGGCCGTCGAAGACATATCCGAAGCCATCCCCGCCGATAATAACCCCGGCGTGAAGGATGACGCGATTGCGGAGCTCAGCACCCGGGTAAAGCACTACGCGCGGATATAGGATGCACTGCTGGCCCATGACGCAGCCATCACCGAGCACGACTCCAGCCTGCAATATGCAACCTTTCCCTATCCTCGCGCCTTCTCCGACTGTGACGTGGGGTCCGATGTCGACGTCTTCCTCGATTCGGGCCGTTGCTGCGACAACAGCCGTTGGGTGGCGAAGGCCTTTCCCGCAAGGGCGCGGATTCAGCAGTGCGCCGGCGCGGGCAAAGTCCAGCTTGGGCCGTTCCGAAATAATGGCGTTGATGCCGCCGGGCACCAGCTCTCGCGGAGCCATGATGCAAGCGAAGTCAAGGGTTGCCGGAAGCTGTACCTGCCTTTCACGGCTCTCCAGAAACACAAGCGACCAGCCATCTGCGGACTCCCACTTGGAAACTCTTGCCAGCTGTCGGCTCCCATCTCCCTGAAATGGGAGTCCGAGAAGCGCCGCGATTTCGGATATCGTATAGATCATATCGCTGCCCTGTCCCAAGCAGGCAGCTGGCAGCAGGCTGACGGCAGCTGGCGAGGGAGATGCGGGTAAATCGGGCGCTCTTCCCGCCTGCTGCCTGCTGTCTGCTGCCTGCTGCCTGCTTCTTGCCGGTTTCACTCCCTGACGACTATAAAAACCTTACCAAGATAGCAATGACTGTAGCCTTCCAAAGAAAAAGACGCAGGCCGTAGAGACCTGCGTCTTCCAAAATCGTGGATTTGCCCACGGTCGGCTGTTACCTGCCGGATTTGATCGCAGCCAGGATCTCTTTGTCCTTTTCCAGTATTGCCGGGTTCGAGCTGGCGCAGCATCCCCCTCCCGCTGGCGCACTTTGAATCACAGGCAGTTCGAGATTGTGCTGAGTGGTTGGAAGCGGTACTTCCCTTCCCTTCGCAAAAATCTCGTGCCGCCCCTTGGTTTTATGCCATTCGGCGAGGCTCGCGGTTTGGTGCATGCTTTCAATGATCTGACGCCAGCCCACGCCGGTATTGTAAGCGCAAAATGAGATCTCCCCTTCCTGCGTGCCGTAGGGAATCACGCACATTTCCGTACGCCGGAAGTCGTAATTCCACAGATCCTGAAACCACATCCCCTCGACGCAGAGCACGCGCCAATCGTCCTGCTCAGTGCGTGTTTTCATCCGGTCGTTCCGATCGCTGTCCGATCTGTCGGACGCCGGCTTGAAGAGATTGATAATCTGAGAGATGGGGAAACCTTTGGGAGCCTTGTTCGCTTTGTAGTTGCGCAGGATCGAAAGAGCCAGCTGCGCTGCCGTAAGCGCTTTGCCGCGCGCCGTGTCCGTAATTACCGCCACGTCGCGGATGAAGTTCTCGTAATCAAAGAACTTGAACAGCGGCGACCATTCATTCGTGCGCCGATTGACCACTAGAAGGCTGAAGATGCCGCAGTTCGGATGGCAGTTGCAGGCGCTCCAGCCCCAGGGCGCCTCCGGCCCCTGGAGAATATCCATAACGCTCGTGAAGGCGCTATAAGAAGAGAGCGGGAACCAGTCCCTCATCGGCTCCCAATTGCCATTCATCTGGGCCTTCAGGTCCTCGACCATCTGGGTAAGGGTGTAGCGTTGAGCATAGCGAGTCTCGTCGTCAATTTCCTCATCACGACCCGTGAAAGACACGGGTTGGAAGGCTATGGTTTGAATCTTGTCGATGTTGCGGACAGCGAAATCCACGATCGGACCGACCATGTCGTTATTGATTGTATTGACAATGGTGGTCACAAAGGTGGTCTTCATCCCCACCTTGGCCATGTTTTCGATGGCCTGCAGCTTGACGTCGAACAGGTTTCCCACGCCGCGGTGCTGATTCTTCTCGTTGGTCGTTCCGTCAAATTGCAGGTAGGCGCCGTGCAACCCCGCGTCGTGTGCCTTGCGGGTAAACTCCTCGCTTTGGGCAAAGCGAATGCCGTTCGTGGCTGCCAGCACCCGATAAAACCCGATCTTCTTGGCATAGGCCACGGCTTCCAGGAAGTAGGGGGAAAGCGTCGGTTCGCCTCCCGAGAGGAGGATGATGATCTGGCGCCGGGGCTTGAAAAAAACCGCCCGGTCAAGAATAGCCTTGATGTCCTCAAAATCCGGCTCATGAACGTAGCCCACCTGATTGGCATCCATGAAGCACGGGTTGCACATCATGTTGCAGCGGTTGGTCAAATCGACAGTGAGGACAGCTCCGCGTCCGTACTTGATCGTGGAGGAGCCATGACGATGGATGCTTTCATCCTCGGCGGTTCGGAAGTCACGTCCAAAAAAGAGACTTTCAATACGCCGTGTGAAGGCGGGGTTGGTGGAAATCACATCCTCGAAAGGACCGTGCTTGTCGCAGACTTTGCGCATCAGAATGCGGCCGTCTTCTTCGAGGAGTTGAGCCTTGACCTCGCCCGGATCGCTGTTTATCAGCGAGGAAAGATCCGCTTCGCGGCGAATGAGTGAATTTCTTACCTCCGGTACACACTTCGGGCAGAGCGAATCCGTAACCCGCGGAAAGCCTAGCGGAGGAGCCGAACGCTCAGAGCTCTTGAGGATTTTCCTGGGAGCCCACTTTGGATGAGGCAACTCCCCTTCAGGAAACCGGCAGTTGACCGCCTGGAACATTTTCCAGGCCAAATTGCATAGACCCGAAATAAACGAAGAGCCGGTCCAATTAAAGAGTTTGCTCTTGTCGTTTTCGCTGCGGAACAGATGATCTGTATACATTCTCCTACTCCCAACCCCAGAGCAGCATTAGTCACTTCGACCCTTTCTCTCCCACCACCGAGTTTTGACCTCAGTTATCCCGAAATCATATAGAGAGATATAATTAGTAAAATATCAACTTTTTGCAGGCCCGTCCAATGAATTTCGGTCCTAACTGTACTCCGCCAGTTGCGCGCGGAAAAGCATGAGGGACGTCACTTCTCCCCGGGCAATGACGTTCCCGTGTCGTTACCGTTCGAACACCGTTGCCCTCTCATTGTCTCGGGATAAGGATGGTAGCCAATGAATAGGAAGCGACCGCACGGCCGGTGCCATGAGTCCGGCTGCCAGGTATGTTCCCACCGGGAAAAGGAGTAGATCGAGGCTCAGTGGTGTTCACGAGGTGACAGATCGAAGCTTGCCAAAAAACACGGACTATCGAGGGACTCAGTTTACCGCAGCGGCCTTGACAACATGCCATATCACTCTTGGCATAATCCCGAGAGTGACTTTCTTTTAGCGCGTCCATTCAGGGAACCTGAAACAGGAACATTGAATTGCCGAGGTTCGCAATGATCGGGTACTTTTTTGCCCAATCACGTCCAATTGCCTTCATGCGGCCGCGAAAATTTGCGCTAATGGCATACACGCCCGGCGGCGGTGCGGGGAGGCTCAGGATTCTGATCCATTCTTCGTTGGTGGGGCGGCTACAGTTGATTCCATAGTAACTGGGATCATCGTAGGGTGAAGCCGATGCCAGTGTAACCGTGTGAATTCCGCGGCGGTCCATAATCTGCTTTAGCGTCTTCAGTTCCTGATCCCAATCCACGTTCGAGTCTCCCAGCCATTCCCAGCCTCGGGAGGGTCCTCCTGCTAGCTCATTGAAATAGGAAAGATGATGGGGAAATGCGGCTGCCGATGATGCGATGTGCCATAACAGCAGTCCCCAAACTGCCCACGAAGCCGCCCGCTTGCGGGCAGAGAACCGCACAAGGCCGGCGGATAAAACCATGAGGAACGGTAAAGCCGGCAGGAGGTATCGGACACCAAGCGGATCGGCAAACACGACGATCGCCGCGGAGTAAACCGCCGCGGGCAGCAGCAAAAACGCAGCGGTTTGCCACTCCCGCCCCCCCCTCTCCAGGAACACAACTATCCGTGCAAATAGCAAAACAATGAACGCCGTGGTCGCCTTCAACAAAAAAGAGGCGGGAATATAATACCAGCTTCCGCCAGGCTGCATGTTCCCATTGAAATAATAGGGAAAGCTTGGATCGTGGTTTTGATTTACCTGTGCCATGCCTTTGAAGAACACGGTTAGGTCAAGCGAGCCGATATAGCTGAGTTGCACGGCTGCAAAAGCTATGCCGGCGAAGACGACGGTCTCCAATACCTTCTGCTTATCTACTCGAACCAGAGACCTCCAAAAGTCCCCCTTCTGGTAAAGGCTATCATCCTCCCTGGCTGAATATCCGTAGGGTTTTTTCTTTTTTTGCCAGGATCGCGGAGTGCTGGCCTGGCTCTCGATCGGGGAATCGGTCTTTTGGATGACCCACAGTACAAACAGGGCCACGGGAAAAAGCACGATGGCGGAGAACTTTGATGCCAGCGCCGCGCCCATGGCCAAGGAACTCCAACAGAGATGGAGCTGCTTTTGCGTGCGGCGATAGCGCCATAAAAAGTAAAAGCAGATGGTCAAAAAGGCGCTCACGCCGACATCTGACGTGACCAAATGCGAATGTGCAATTATGTTGGGCGAGAAGGCAAACAATCCCAATGCAAAGAGGCCGGCGGTATTACCGTACAGCCTTTGAGCCCACAGAAACACGAACAGTCCGAGCAAGATGGCAAGCAACAGGATCGGCAGTCGTCCCCAAAAGAGCAGCCTGTCGGCATCGTTGGAGAACAAAAACTTCGATCCGAACTGGTAATGGTCGGCCGAACTCGAAGCGGAAGTCCAATGGATGTCATTGAAGTCAACCGCCGGTCTCAAAACTAAAAGTGGAAGCGCACACAGGATTTTGAGCAACGGTGGGTGTTCCGGGTTCAAACGAAAGTCGCGCTTCAGCAAATAGGTGTATCCCGCGGGCAGATGCACCACTTCGTCCATCGTGCAACTCTCTCTGAGCATCTCAAAGAGATTCTGAGAAGCGAATAGAGCTAGGAGGAGGACGACCATACCCCAGACGAGTGATGGAATATTCCGCTCTGATGATGAGCCTTTCATATCGGCACCGAAGGCTTCGACAGGAGGATACACGGCAGCAGCCAAAAAACAAACGATGAAGGCGCCTTTAAATGAAACCACCAGGATGCAAAGCGCTGCGGATAAATGAAATGAGAAGGTCGGCCTCTTGATTGTAACGCGCCGCGATGTTCTTGCCTGACTTCTTCACGTTGATTTCCTGAGGACTTCGCATATTCTATCCCGGGCGGATGGGAAGAATAAGGGGCCTTCGCTCAGTCCCTCAGTACCGGGTCCGCGCCTGCTTCCGATATAGTGTGTTATACCCACTTCGCCCTGGCTTCGGCACTGGCTCCTGAACACCCGGAACCGATCACAACTGCGATTCTACACCAGAACGATGTGGCCGATGTGGAGTTTGCGCACACTTCTATCAGCACGGCGGATTAGTCTCTCCTGCTCACGAAAAGTCCGGCTCGTCAATCTTGCAATCGGGTAGTGCGCGGGCAACCTGAAGCCTGAAACGGAGGCGCAACGTGATCCGGCGGGGACGGCAAGGTCCTCCAAATCGATCCCGTCCCCCACCTTTGTTATCCGACAGCCAGCGCGCGGGCCGGTGGCAATGCGCCCTCTGATCGAAGCGCTGTAGAGTTCGGCCAGCAGCGGTTGGTTGTGAACGAGGCTGTCGGATTCGTCACGTTTGGATTGCGCCCCTAGGCCGCGGCGTTCGAGCAGCTTTCCAATGTGGCGCACGATGCGCTCCGTCACACGGGCCACTTCGGCGTCGCTGGGCGGGGGCACGGGCCGGAAAGCGACTTGGCCTACCCATTGGATAACGTAGATGCCGTCCAGCGCCAGCGCATGGAAATGGAGGTTGAGATTCAGGGCGTTGTTGTCGCGGTGCACGAAGGTTATGGCACCACACCTGGCCTGCCGGTTAGCGGCGGGAATGCCTGCCCAGCGGCGCAACGAAGCGAATACCGCCTGCAAAAATGTGCAGAACATCCCTGACCAGGGCGTCGTCATAAGCGAGGCGATAGCGCAGGGCAAAGGGGAGCGAAAGCACCCATTGTCGGACCGGCACCTCGGGGAAGACGTCGTCCACGAGATGGGCAGCGGTGTCCGCCATTCGGCGCCCCCGCACGAGCTGCCATACCCTCTATCTTCACGAGAAAAAGGGACGACTCGATCTTGGCGGGAGTCGTCGCAGTGGAAACGCAGGAAATCCCTGTGCCAAAATTCCGCAGTTCAAGAATGATCGCAGCTCGCGTTCGACGAACCGGGGCACCAAACGATCGCGGCGCCGTTGGCTCTCCAGAAAGGTCTCGAGACGTTCAGACACGACGACATAGAGTACGCTCTCCGCCGGATTGAGATCTGTGGAGGCCCCGTTTTAACGGAAAGCGATGGCAGGTGTATCTCTCATAGGGAATGAAATCCACGGGCAACCTAGATTGGATCCGGCTGGCGACCAGGACCAGTCGCCCGCTGGAAGACGACGATTTTGCGGCGCGACAGGAGGCACTGACGGATAGGTTATTGCGGCCGAAGAAACGAGGACCTAGGCCTGATTCGGCCAGGCAAAGGGCGGGGAGAATATCGAGGGGTGAGTAGCCCGTGCCCGTAATGCTTCGTTTCAATTCGCTCCACGCCGACACAACCCCATCCAAGGCATATCGCGAAGCGTCCCCTATTCCCATTTGGAGTAGTAAGCAATTTGTCGATATATAGGGACATTCCGATTTTCCCGTCTTGCGTAGCTGACAAGAGTAAATCAACCAGCCGTGGAGTTTGTCTTACCTACCATTGACAGCTGGAAAATCTGAGTGTCCCCATTTTCGCGGTGCACAGAACCGGGCATTGAAGTGGGCGGCGGCCCGAAGAAGCTCTTTCCGCGCGCAACTGATGAGGGAGCACACCTAACTGTAGTCCCTAGTTGTGAGCAAGTAACAAGTTCCGTCCTCAGTGCAGAATCTTCAGAATCAGAAAGGTCTCCGTAAGCAGCAATCCGGCTAAGGTTCGATGCTCTCGATTCTTAATGACTCTCGACCATAGAAACGTCGAGGAACCGCTCACTACGTTCCGGAACCTGGGAAAGAAAAAGGGAACCCTGCGCGCATACAAAACGAAGGCTTCTCCGTGTCCCTCAAGGAGTTCCTGCTCTTCCGCCTTCATGACCGGATAATAGAGAGCGATGAAAAAAATGCCGAAAGGAAGCAGCAGCCAGTAGCCCTGACCGGCAACCAGGATCCCCAGGGCCATGAAAAAGGATCCAAGGTAGAGGGGATTTCGGGTGAGGGCGTACGGGCCTCCTTGAGCTAAGACCCTCCCTTTTTCGATATGGCCGGCGGCCCAGATCCGCAGAAGGGCACTGGCCAAGGCGATAATTCCGCCAATCCAGAGCGATCGGATGGAAGGGTGCATTAGCAGCAGAAAGACTATTCCCAGAAGCGTACCAGCGGGTACCCGGATCTTCTGTGCTAATTTTCCCCAGGAATCCATCCGCTCACTCAGGCTGCTTTGTATCTTTGTCCATCGTTGTTCGCTCCCGCGTAAAGGGAGTGGCTAGCCACTTCTTGGCTTCGGCCTGGGCACCATCTGTGTCATCTTTTGTGTTGATGGCCTTGTTGTACTCCGCCATGGCTCGCTGACGCTGGCTCAGGATATCGTAGATCTTTCCAAGGTAGATGTAACTCCAGACCTCGACCCACTTCGGGTCCCGGTCCCCGTTCAGAGCGTCTCGGAACGAGTTAGCCGCAGCCTGCAGATTGAACTGATCGTAAAAAACTTCGGCCAAGCGGAAGTGGGCGAGGGATTTATGCGGATTGAGCTTGAGAGCGGCCTCGTATGCACGAATCGCCTCAACCAGATCCCCCTTTTGCTTCAGATCGTTTCCCATCGAGAGTTGGACGGACATCTGCAATTGGCTAGAGTTCCTCAAGAGTCTATTGTCCGGATCCAGGACGACACTCTTGGGAAGGGTATAGGTGCTTATGTCAAAGGGAGTGGACTTGCCGTTCAACTCGATCGTTGCCCTCTCCGTCTTCCCCTTCGTAACCACCTCGACCTGGATCGGCATCCGGAACAGGTCACGGTCCTGCTTGACCGTCCCTGAGACCCGGAAACCATCCTTCGTCTTGAAGGTAACGTACTCTGTCTGCAGCATAGGGACACCGATCGTATCGATCCACTCGGCAAAGAACCACCCGAGTTCCTGGCCATAGATCTGATCTGCCAGCTTCTGGAAACTAGAGGTGCTGCCACCCTTCCCGCTGTACTCTTGAACATATTGCTGGAGGAGTTGAGTGAACTTGGCTTCACCCATTATCCCCTGAAGCATCAAAAGCACCCAGGCACCCTTTCCTGCCACGACAGACTCGTATTGTTCAGTTCTGTAGCCGAGACTAAGACCGACGCGAACGGCGCTCTTGTTCTCGAATTTGAGCCCCAGGACCGCCAGGTTGTTGATTTCTTCCTTGAAGGCGGCGGGTCCCTGGCTCTGGCCGAGGTAGAGCGTGGCGGACAAATAGGACATGCCGTCGACAAGCCAGAGGTCGTCGGTGCTCTGTATCCCTACCGTATCCATCCACCACTGATACGCAGCTCGACGTGCAAGCTGGCGGATCGGCGGAGTGGACTGCGCAAGCTCCCTGTGCGTGATGAAGACCGTTCCAAGCATTCCAGACTGCATGGTCATCCGGTCGTCCACTTCCACAAGGCGGAAGCGATTTCCCGAGGCGGAGGGGCCGAAGGCTCTCTGATAGTACTCAAGGATTCTGATCAAGGCCTCTGCGTTTTTCTGGATCGCATCAAGCCGGCCTTCGCGTGCAAAGCAGTCCACCGTGAAGCTGCCGGATTGGACTTTTCTATCGAAATACTGTCCGACGACTATGGAGTTAGGCAGGGTGGGAGTATCCGAAGTCCACCTGAAGGTTTCGGTAATACCTTTCGTAACGACTGGCATCTGGGTTCCAGGCCCAATTGCAGTCATTCCCAGCGGCACGGTGACTTCCAAGGCAGCAGTTGCGCGGTCCACGAGGAACTTGTTGATAGGAAACCACTTCGACGAATAAAGCAGGTAGGACCCTTCCATTCCGATGTATGCGCCGTTCTCGTCCCGAGTATAAAGCCGACTATACTTGTCGCGGTCGAATCCTCCGGTGTACTCAATCTTTATGGTGACGCTGTTTCCGGGCGTGAGAGGCTTCGAAAACCTCACCGACAGCAGGCCCGGACCGCTCTCGTCCTGACCGAACTCGATCTCAACTCCCTCGGCATTCAGCACCTTTTGAACCGAGAGGTTTTCGCTCAATTCGAAGACTGCGACATCGGTCGCTTCGATGGGGCGGAAAGTAATGGCGGCAACAGCCTTGACCTCATGAGAATCCGGATTGAGAGTCACCTGCAGGGAGTAATTCTCGACGTCGATTCGGGGAAGCGAGGAAGGCGCCCGTTTGGCTTGAGCGTATGCCCCTGGCGCTATGCCGAGCAACAAGAGGCCGATCAAAAGCCTCAGGAGGCGATTTGTGGTCATAGGATTCCTTCTTGCCTACAAATAGGTTTCCACCGCGGCAGCCACCGATTCGGAAGCGCAGCGAACACTCAACATTTCCCGGATGGCCGCCAGCCGGGATTTCATGCGCGCCGCCTTCTCAGGCTCTTCCAGGTACTCCAGCGCCACTCGTGAGAGCTTTTCCGGGCTCGCAGCTCCCTGCAGAAACTCGGGCACAATTTCCTCTTTTGCGATCAAGTTTACTAGCCCTTTTAGCGAGCTGCGAATCAATAAGTTTCCCAGGTACCAGCTGATGGGCGAGATTCTATAAGTTATCAGAAACGGCGTCCCAACGAGAGCTGCCTCGAGAGTGCTGGTCCCGCTCTTGACGAACGCAAAATCCGAGTTGGCAAGGATATCACGCGAATTGACGGTCACTATACGGAAATGGGCCGCGTTTGGATCCCTGTCCAACACCTTCCATGTAACCTGCCGCAGATGATCCAGTTCGATGGTGGGCGCAGCGGAAACGACAAACTGCGCGGGGCGCTGCCGCAGGATTAGTTGAGCGGATTTCAGCAGGGTGGGCAGAATGTAATCGACCTCCTTGCGGCGACTGCCGGGGAGGATGGCTACAGTCTTCCACTGCGGGTCTAGCCCCAGGCTGCGAAGAAAAACCTCCCGATTATACCGGGGAGCGAAATCTTCCAACAATGGATGTCCTACGAACTCCACCTCAATCCCACGCTCGCGATAGTACTCCTCCTCGAACGGGAGGATGACGAGCATTTTGTCTACATACTTCCGCACGGTCCGGATACGCCCTCGCCGCCAAGCCCAGAGCTGCGGGCTTATGTAGTAGATAACCTTCACGCCTGCTCGTTTCATTTTTTTTGCCAGCCGAAGGTTAAACTCCGGAAAGTCCAGCAAAATGGCAAGATCGGGCGGATGCTCAAGCGAGGACTGCACCAATTTCTGGAAGGTCTCAAAGTACCTGCGGAAATGCGCCATTGCTTCGCGGGGACCTATATGAGCCAGGTCGCGAACATGGCCGACAAGCTCCACGCCAGCGTTTTTCATCTCGTCGCCGCCGGTGCCATAGAAGTGGAGCGAATCGTTTCCGTGGCTAGAGCGCAGTTTCTGCACAAGCCGCGCTCCATACCGATCCGCCGACGCTTCACCGACCACAATCAGAATTCTTTTTCCACTCTCGGCATCCATAAAGGCTAATTCCAGAGAACACAACAGACAGAAGTGACAAACGACGAATACCTTGATGGTTTTTATTATTCGTCATTCGTCATTCGTCATTATTCACCTGGGGCGAGCGATCCAGCCTCCGCCCACAACACGATCCTCCTGATAGAAGACACAAGCCTGCCCCGGTGAGACAGCCAGCTGCGGGTGGTCGAACTCCACGTCTAACGATCCATCTTCAAGCAGTGTAACGGTGGCAGGCGCCTCCGGATGACGGGATCGTATCTTCGCCCAAACCCTGAGAACCTGCGTCGGCGTCGGAACAGAAATCCAATTGGGCCGCACAACCCGGCAGGACTTCTTGCCAAGCTCGGAATGCTCTCCAACAACCACCTGTCTTTCCTCGGGGCGAAGCTCGATGACATAGAGCGGCGTCGGATGAGCTATGCCGAGGCCTCTCCGCTGACCAATCGTATAGTGGTGGATGCCGGTATGCATTCCCAAGACCTGCCCGGAAGAATCGACAATCTGCCCGCCGGGAAATGGTACTTCGTCCTCTGCTTTCCCAACCACGTCATCGTAATGCCGCTCAATGAAACCGGCATAATCGCCGTCAGGGATGAAGCAAATCTCCTGGCTCTCCGGCTTGTCGGCCACCTCCAGCCCGTAATGGTGCGCTATCTGCCGCACCTGCGTCTTGTCGAGTTCACCGAGCGGAAACATCGCTTTGGCCAACTGTTCCTGCGTCAACTCAAAGAGATAATACGATTGATCCTTGTGGCGATCTCGAGCTCGAAGCAGCAAGTGCCTTCCGGTTTTCTCATCGCGCATCACCCGGGCATAGTGCCCCGTGGCAACGCGCCTCGCGTTGACCTCTTCCGCCATCTGGATCAGGTGGTCGAATTTCATGTGCGAATTGCAGAGAATACAGGGCGAAGGGGTGAAGCCGTCCCGGTAGCTTTCGATAAAGCTCTTTATCACCCTTCGCTCGAATTCCTTCTGGAAATTGATCACATAGTAGGGGAACTTCAGACGAGCAGCCACACTCCTCGCATCATAGATGTCGTCGAGAGAGCAGCACCGCCCGGACATATGTTCCTCGGCTCCTGGTCCATTCCGCTTCTGATCCCAAAGTTGCATGGAGAATCCAACCAGATCATAACCCTGATCCCTGAGGATTGCGGCCGCAGTGGAACTGTCGACCCCACCACTCATCGCAACAGCAACCCGCTCCTGGATCATGGTTCGTGCGCCTCGTCGGGCATCCATAGGATACAGGTCCGAACCAGGTGAATGTCCTTCAGGTTCGGATGCACGATATATTCATCAATGTTGCGTACCTTCTCCTGATAGGCGCTCAACAACCGCCCTATCGACTTATAAGCCTCCATTTCCAGTGAATGCAAACGCTCCTCCAGCTCAAATCTGGTGGGACTGGCATGCACGGGCGTTGAGGGTATCGGCTTGAGATTGAGCTCAGCACGCAGGAACATCTTCTCAACCCGCTCCGAAGCCTTGTGCAAAATGCTCTTGAACTGCGAAGACCGACGGGGCGAATCGAATTCGCCCCAATCAATCAGCTTCTGATATCGTTCTTTTACTTGTCCGAGCCGTCGCTCAAATACCTCATGTAGATTATCAAGATCAAGACGGAATGGTTCGCTGAACATCTCGAGGCATCGTGCCATAAAGTCTTCGGCGGTTTCGCCCGGGCTCGAGTAGACATTCAAGGCAAAGTTCCTGTAGATCCGCTTTTTGAAGTAGCGCAGGAGATAATGAAAGTACTGTGTTTCTGCCTGTGCGATGGTGTCGGCGTCAACAAATTCGGGGAGTGGACGAAATCTGGCTTGCCTTGGAGCAGAGGCTCGTATACTCGACGGCTCGACGCCCCGTACCATGTCCTCGGTCCATAGGGTCTCCTCGTCAAGAGGATAGATATCCACCGCGTTGCTCGTGCTGCAGGTTTCGCACAACCTGGAGCGAACATCCGCAAAATCGATTTTAGCCTCAAAATAGAGGCAAGGCATGTATTCGACAACCCGACCCGACTGTCTTGTCGATCGGAGGTAATAGTGCTTTATCTTGCCTGAGGGGTTGGCCGGATATCTCTGCATATTCAAGGGCACAGTTCTGAATCACAGATTCTATCATGCGCGGAACACCATCTCAAAGGAAGGCCACCACGGAGTTCAGAGGTCACGAAGGCTGGTTTTGCCTATCTCTGTACTCTAACGCAAGAATCCTTTGCTGGCGGGTAGGGAATTTGGGAGGCATAGAAATTGAAGTGTGCGACAAGCAGGTAGCATGCAGTAGGCAGCCGGCAGTAAGAACCTCCATTGGATGCATGCGCACCAAGGGAAGTCTGCCTGCTGCCATCTGCCTACTTGAAACCACAGTCAAGAGTCTCTACGGACTGATTGCTTGCCACCGTTTCGGTTGCGGCCGCTAGGCTGCGCTAGGCGGTGAAATGCCTGATTAATTCAGGGAAGGATTTCTGAAGCCACCATTGAGAAGCGAGCTGAAGATATCTTTGAATTCCTGCCGTCCGTAGAAGAGGCGCGATTTCACCGTGCCCACAGGGCAGTCAATGATCTGTGCAATCTCCTGGATCGTGTGTCCCTCCATATCATGCAGACGGACGACGACGCCCTGCTTGCTTGACATGCGGCGGAAGGTCTCGACGACGAGTGATCGCAGTTCCTCCATGGACGCATGCTCCAGCGGATCGATATAGGGCGTGGAGTCCGCGGGAAGCTCCCTAGCCGATTCGTCCTCCAAATCGACGAACTGCTTGTTCTTCCCTTTTCTCAGCATGCCGAGACAGACATTGATGGTGATCCTGCTGATCCAAGTCGAGATTTTCGAGTCACCCCGGAAGCTGGCCAGGCCGCGATAAACGTTGAGCAGAGTTTCCTGAAGCGCGTCCTCAGCAGAAGACTCTTCACCCAAAATGCGGTAGGCCGTGTTGAAGATCTTTCTGTTGTATTTGGCGAAGAATTCGGTGCACGCGTCTGGATCATTGCTGCGGCATCTTTGGAGCAACGCTAGATTGACCTCTTCAAAATTGGCCTGGTTTTCGGTGGTCAGCATAAGCCTCCTTGGTGTTGCCGAGCTTTCAACAATTTCATGGGCGCTCACCCTAGCTAAAGCAAGACCAGTGCCAGATCAGGAGGTTTGGGGGGTTCTGCGAAGTTGAATTAAATCAACAAATTAGAGAATGGTCAATTCGGCTGAAATACTTGCCAAATGTAAACGTTATTGGCAGATGCGTGCAGGTTTCGGAATAAACTAAATGAAACAAAGGATTTAGACTGTCTAATTATTGGACACCCGAGATTATTTCTGTGACATCCGCATTCTTCGTAGTTTTTCGATCAGGGACTGACGACTGATGCCGAGTGCGCGGGCTGTCTTCGACTTGTTCTGTTGGAAGCGTTCCATGGTTTCCCGGATCATTTCCTGCTCGAGGTCCTGGATCGCAATCTTGAGATTCCCATTCGAGCGTCGAGTGGGCTTAGCCCGCTGCGAGATATGCTCTGAGAGCAGCTCGGAACCAATATCCTTTTCAGCCTCGGAAAGAAGGACCAATCGCTCGATCTCGTTCTGGAGTTCGCGCACATTGCCCGGCCAGGAATAGACCATAAGGAGTTTCTGGGTGTCTTCTTTGAACCGGCCGACCTTGCGGTTGAGCTTAATTGCGGACTGTCTAAGGAAGTGTTCCGCGAGAGGGAGGATGTCCCGCGGCCTCTCACGAAGAGGGGGAATGGTGATCGAAAACACATTTATTCTGAAGAACAGATCCTGTCTGAAGCGGCCCGCCTCCACCTCGGCCTTGAGGTCTCGATTTGTTGAAGCGATGATTCGCACGTCGACTTTCCTGGGCTGGTGGTAACCGACCGGCATGATCTCGCCTTCCTGGATCACTCGGAGCAGCTTCACCTGAAGCTCCGTAGGGGCCTCCCCAATTTCATCGAGAAAAATTGTGCCCCCGTTGGCCATCTCAAAGTAGCCCTTCTTTTCAGATGCCGCGCCGGTGAAAGCGCCTTTGGCGTGCCCGAAGAACTCACTCTCCACCAGTTCTCGAGGAATGGCACCGCAATTGACAGGAATGAAGATCTGATCCCTGCGGTTGCTCTCCCGATGGATGAACCGTGCGATGAGTTCCTTGCCCGTTCCGGTCTCCCCTTGGATCAGCACGGTAGTCTCCGTGCCGGTAACACGGCGAAGGAGCCGGAGGATGTTCTCCATCTCCGGACTGCCATGGACGATATTCTTCGAATAGCCTTCTTTCTCCGCCTCCTGGCGCAGGATGATGTTTTCCGTTCGAAGCTTCTCGTTTGCGACCTTCAGCTCCGCGGCGAGCCGCTCATTCTCCCGCTGCAACTCCATCTTTTCCAGAGCTTCGTAAACAGCCATGCGCAGGACATCGGGTTCCCACGGCTTGGTGATGTATTTGTGCACCTTTCCGGTGTTGATGGCGGCGATCAGGTCATCAACCTCGGTGAAACCGGTGAGGACGATTCGAACCAGGTTGGGATATTCCTTTTGCGAAGCCTCCAGGAACTCGATGCCGGTCATGTTGGGCATTTTCTGGTCGGTGACAATGGCATCGATTGGTGCGCGGCGCAAAATCTGGAGTGCTTCTTCTCCAGACTGGGCCAAGTGAACGACATACTGGTCCATGAAAGTGCGCTGGAGCTTCTGCAAATTGGCAGTCTCGTCATCTACGAACAGCAGCTCGTACTTCTTCCTCATCCCTCTCCTCTTTCCTGAAATACAGGCAACCGTACTGTGAAAACGCTTCCTTTCTGAGGAACGCTGGTGACGTGGATCCTTCCGTGATGTTGCTCGATGATTCCATAGCTGATGCTAAGCCCGAGGCCTGTCCCCTGCCCGACGGGTTTGGTGGTGAAAAACGGTTCGAAGATGCGTTTCAGGTACTCTCTTGGAATTCCTACGCCATTGTCTTCGATTTCGATCTCTACAGTTCCGTTGCTGGAGCGGGTGCGAATCCAGACATCACCTTTGTCTTGCACTGCGTGGAAGGCGTTCGAAAGCAGATTCATGAAGACCTGGCTGAGCTTGCCCGAGTAGCCCTGGATCCTGGGTATATCCCCGTATTCCCGGTGGATTTCGACACGATTCCGATATTGATTCCGCAGCAGGTTGAGAGACATCTCGAGCGAGGCATGCAGATCTATCTCGGATATCGTGTCGGTATCCAAGCGTGAGAAGGTTCGCAAGTCGGAGACAATCGTGTTGATTCTTCGAGCCCCTTCCGTGAAGTTGTCGATCAGGGTCTTGAGATCTTCTTTGATGAAAGAGTAGTGAGCAGTTTCCTTCAGCCGCTCCATTTCTGTGCGATCCCGAGGGGAAACGCTGGGAAGTTTTTCATACGCCTCGAGCAGAGATTGCAGCTTATGCGTGTAGTCAGCCATGAAACCTGTGTTTCCATAGATGAAATTCAGTGGGTTCTTGATCTCGTGGGCTATCCCGGCGACAAGCTGACCCAAGGACGCCATCTTCTCCGTTTGGACCAGTTGTTCCTGGGCGTTCTGCAAGTCCATATAGGCTTTTTTCAGCGCATCATGCGAGTTTTCGAGCTCATTGGTTCGCTGACGAACCATCCCCTCCAGGTTCTTGTTGAGTTCCTGGAGTTCGTCCTCGCGCGCCGAGAGTGCCCGGGCCATATCATTGAACGTGGCGCCGAGGATTCCGACCTCATCCGAGGTGCGCACTTTGACCCGCTCGCTCAGATTTCCCTGTGCGATCGTCTGAGCGGACCTAATCAGGTTCTTCAGCGGGACGGTGATTCCGCCCGCGATGATATAGGTAAAAATAACTACGAGCGACGCAAGGAACACCGCTACACCAAGCAGCGACCATGTCAGGACCTTGATGAAGCCAAAAAGGTCCGAACCGTCGATCCCCACGCCGATTGTCCAGCCTAGAGAAGTGTCATCTATGGGCGCCAGACCAGAGAGCTTTTCGTTCCCTTTCGGAAACTCGTAAGCCAAGCTGTGTTTCTCCTGCAAGATGGCGTCGTGCAGCTCGCGGAGACCGTGGTTCTCGATAAGCTTGGTACCGTACAGGGGTTGCTGCACCTGTGTTGTCGCAAGCGGGCTGCCCCCTTCCATCCTGCGGTTCAACCTGTACTTGTGTCCAATGATCGTGTCCCCATCCTTTGCGATCATGAAGGCATAGCCGGTTTTTAGTTCGAGCTTAGCCAAGTCCATTTCGACGCTATCCAGGATGTTCTGAAAATATTGCCAATTGATGATGTTGAGCCATACCCCGACGGTCTCCTGGCTTCCCGGATTGCGGATAGGTTCGGAGAAGGCTATGTTGTATTGATGGCTCTGATCTTCCTTTTGATAATCATACAGAGCCCGCACGAGCCGGGACTGGTACCAGTCATGATGGGAAGAGTGGCCGGTAATCGAGTCGTGGAAGATCTTCTGCTCCTCCGGAAATTCCCTGATGTTCGTCTTGATGATGCGCTCGAGGGGCTTGGCCGGCAGGGGATTGCCATCCCGGTCCATGGTGTTGATGCCGATTATATTTCCCGCGCTGTCAAGCACAACCAAGAGATCGTACACATCATGCTTGAAGCAATAGGTGTTGAGGAGGCTGGCAAGGGCATATGGCTGTCTGCCGTTCAAGGATGGGTAGATCAGGGGGAAGGTGTTCGCCATGGAATCGATCTCTTCCCTCTTCTCCCGGATCATGAGGTAGATTTTGTCGGCCGTGTCCTGGGCCATTTTTTCGAGGGAAAGCCTGATCCGATCCCGGATTTGTCTGCTGCCGATAAAGTAAGAGAAAGTAGCCATCCCAGCCAGCGGCAGGAGCGAAAGCGTGATCATCAGGGCGAGCAGCTTGTTCCTCAGGCTGTGAAACCCAGCGAACTGCCCCCCTCCTTTTATGCCAACGACCGGTTTTTTCATGTAACTGCCTGTTAAACGTCTTGACGATTCCCGCCCTGTGGACAGGATAGATCCACGGGAGCAGCGACTCCTGTTCAAAACCGATCAAAAATCTCCCAAGATGGTTCAGATCTGAAACTATTACGGCCTCGTGGAGTGAGGATAAGTGGTTGATGCTCCCATGGATCCAATAGATCCAGATGCTCTGTTGATGTTAGCTTTCCAGAATGGAGACATCGGAGCATTTGAACAGCTCCTAGGCAAATATCACAACCTGATTGTCAATTTTATTTACAAGATTGTCAATAATAGCGCTGAAGTGGAGTAGTAAGCGCAGGATGTCTTCCTGAGAATCTCAACAAATATTCCTAAGCGCATCTCTTGGGTAGGTCGATACATTGACCGGATATTGGCCTATGATAGGCGCCAAGGACGGCCGACGGAAATACAGATACTCCTTGCCCAGGTTCAGAAATCCGTCCCCCCATTGAACCTGCAATTCCGAGGAAAGGTAGACTCGCATGAAAAAAATCGCTCGCTTCGCCCTCCCCCCGGCGATTCTGCTGCTGCTTGTGGTTCCAACCTTCGCGAAAACCAAGTCTCGCTTTGAAGTGTACGGGGCAGTCAGCTTCCCGCAGAGCAAAGCCTTCGAAATTACCGTGCCCCAATCTACAGTGCCGATTAAAGGCACGCAAAAATTCTCCCTGGGCGGGCGGGGAGGTGTTCGGCTTGGCGCAGACGGCATCGGACACTGGGGCCAGGATCTCTGTTACAGCTACGGAACCAACCCCACCAAGATCGTCACCGACCTGGGATCGTTCGGCTTCACAAGCCGAACGCACCAGTTTTCATATAACGCCCTCTGGTATCCGCGAAAGGTGACCGACAAGGGAAAGGTATTCCCATACCTTACCGCCGGGGTTGGAGGTGCTTTCTACCAGCTTTCTCAGACGACAATTAACGAGGCGCTCGATCCGAATCGAGCCGGCCTGGGCCAGCTTCGAAACGAAAACGTCTTCACCTTCAACGCAGGCGGTGGCTTGCGCTTTCGGGTCAACAGCGTTTACGGTTTCCGGATTGATGTGCGCGACAACATGTCGCGCGCGGTGAGATACGGCCTTCCAAGGTCCTCAAGCGACCCGAAGGCAATTGTCTTTCCCATAAGCGGCATCTTCCATCAAATCGAGGTTTCGTTGGCGTTCATTTATTACTTCAAATAGGTCCAAGGAACTTCCAGCAAACGCCGGAGTTCTAGGCCTGTTTGTGATCGTCCGCACGGAAAATGTTTCCCAGCGGAGGTAGCATGCGGAGAGGTTACATCATGGAAAGCAAACTCTTGATCCGACGTCTCCGGCCCAAAGTCTTGTGCCTCGGTTTCATTCTTCTGTTTTCCTTACCGGTGCTTCCGGCGCAGTCCGCTCCTCCCGCGTCGTATCTCATATTTCCGCGATTCGTCGCCCTTGACGGTGTGAGCACTGGAATAGCGGTGTTCAATCCCACCACCAGGGACGCCACGGTGAATCTCTCCGTGACCGGCATCGACGGCACAGCGCTTGGAAATACTACAATTAAGGTTGCAGCTCTCGGCCAGATCGCCAAGACAGCCGGAGAACTTTTTCCAAGCCTCTTTCCGGTGGATGGCTGGCTCGCGATCTCCAGTACGACGCCCGGCCTCGTCGCCTATTACGAGACTTTCGACAGCAGCGTGGACTACATCGATGGAACCGACGCGCCCGAATCCGCCATGGAACTGATTTTCCCCGTCGTTCCCGGTTCTTCAGACGGAGCCATTGAGCTTGATTTCCTAAACACGAATTCTCGCGCGACAAATGTGGAGCTGAAGCTGTGGAGCTTGGGGGGAGATCTGCTGGGAAAGGCAACGATCCAAGTTCCTGCCGGTGGAATCTACAGCAATCTGGCCAGCAACCTCTTTCCGCCCGGAACCAATTTCTTCGGGGCATCGCATATTACGGCGGCTTCAAAGCTCGTCAACATTTTCTCAGCGGCGCAGTCCGTTTATGGCACCAGCCTGTTCGCCGGCTTTTCATCGGTTGCTTCGATAGGCGGCTATCAGGACATTGCTGCCCTCAACGCGGTGCCACTGACACGGGTTTCCAATGCGGGCGTGATTCCCTATTTCCGGACTGGGAGCCAGCATGCCTCCATCCTCTCGCTGGCCAGCATCGAGCCGGCAAAGGTGGATGTCACCATAACGGCTGTGCACAACGATGGTTCAACGCTAGGCACACGGAGTGTCACCCTCAATCCAGACGGCGGATTCCGAGGTGATCTGCAGAGCGTTTTTCCCGCGCTCGACTCCGCAGAAGGAGAAGGGTGGCTTCTGCTGCAGGCGACAGGCAGAGTTTATGGGACTCTGATTTACGGCCGCAGCGATGCCGGCGCTCTTTCCGCGATTCCCATGCAGACCACGCCGAAGATGGCGTTCGTGTTCCCTCAAGTCGTCCAGAACTCCGGCAGCTACACAGAGATTACTCTGGTGAATCCCTCCCCGAACACAAGCTACGCGGATGTCTATGTCGCACAGTCAGACGGGACGACAGTGTCATCCAACCGGGTGACATTGCTTCCCAGTTCCAGGGTGTCCCAGCCTCTGGACCAGTTGATGTTTCCCGACATGATTACACAGTCCGGCGGCTATGTTTTCGTGCGGGCCGCAGATCCACTTTTCGCCACGGCTTCGATCTGGAGCTCCAGCGGCTCGACTCTTTTGAACTTTGCACCTGAGAGCGCACCGAGCAGCTTCTCACCTGCACCGCCGCCACCAAAGCCGTCAGAGACGAAGTTTGTAGTTTCGGGCCGAGTGACCTTAAATGACAGCCCGCTTCCGGGATCGCGCATTGTGCTTTCGGGGCCGATGGGAGCAAACGCAACATCTGCGGGCGATGGCTCCTTCATCTTCAGGGACCTGCCCGCAGGCAAATACTCGATGGCTATCGATCAGATCGGGTTTCTCTTCATCCCCGCGCAGGTCAGTTTCGAAATCACCACCGCAAACAAGCGGCAGGACCTTAACGTCGTTACTCCGCCCGACGGGATTGTTTACCCGGCAACCGCGCCTGTTAAGAGTCCCGACACAACGGTGACCATATTCGACAAAGGTTTCAATGGCACATCGCAGGCCTATGTGGATCTGATCAGACTGGCGACAGCTTTCGTGGATTCCAACCGCCTGCAGGTGGTCGTTCCGGCCTACATGCTGGCGGTACCCTCGAAGTTCGAAATCTTCGTGGTGACAAATGGCTCGGGTCCCGATCGTTGGGTGACGAACAGCTTCCAGTTCATTGCCTATCAGAACAAGCCTGTTCTGAAATCCGTCACTCCTGCAGCGCAGATTGTGGAAGGCGGTCCCGCTCAGGCGTTGACCCTGCTTGGAACGGGCTTCTTGAGAGACGCGAAGGTCAAGATAAATGGGGTTGGTGACGGCATCGAAGCCACCGTTGTCGACGACACACAGATTATTGCAGCCGTGCCGGCAAGTTATTTCGCTATCGCTGGGATCTATCCGGTGACCGTGCAGAATCCCTACCCCCCCGACATCGAATCCAACCTTCAGCTCCTGACCGTTTATTATCCGACGCCGGAAGTCGATGACCTTATCCCAAATGTCGTGCCAGCGAGACTGGAGGAAGGCGCCAATCCTTTGAACATAGAAGTGCTGGGTTACGGATTCAGACGAGGCGCTCTTGTTTTGATCAACGGGCAGCCGATTCCGACCAGCTACTGTGAAAGCGATGCCTATTGCCGCTCCGTCCATTTGTACGCCATCGTGCCGGTGAGCTACCTTCGCCAGTCCGGATTCGCGGAGGTCACGGTGCAAAATCCCACGCCGTCGCTGGGAGTGTCCGGCAAGACCCTTCTGAGGATCGAGGGTCTTCAGCCGACAATTACTTCTGTCCTCCCAGGCTCTGCAACCCTTACAAATACTCCGTTCCAATTCACTATGCCGGTGATCGTCAACGGCACGAATTTCGGGCCACAGACCGCGATCCGGATATACCTGGCCGGAACAACTCCGCCCGGTTTCACGTCCGCGAGTGTCAGCGTCTTGAGCACCACGCAGATTTCTGCTGCCGTGCTCATGGACTACCAGACTTCCCTAGGTGAATGGAAAGTCGAGGTGGCAAATCCGCCTCCGGGAGGCGGGCAATCCGACGCAGTCAGCTTTTTTATCACGCCGGGGAACTTCGTAGGGAATCCGTTTCTGATCTCGCTAAATCCCCAGGCAGTGGCGGCCGGGGGGCCGGCATTCACCCTGACAATCAACGGTACAAATTTCAAGAGCGGGTCCCAGATCTACTTCTATGTGACTCCCCTGATCACTACCGTCGTGAGTGACAAACAGGTGAGGGCCGAGGTCCCGGCCTCTCTGATCCAATCTGCGGGCAAAATACCAATAGCCGTCACCAATCCCGATAACGGAGGAACTTCCAATCGGTTGTACTTGGACATCCGGTAGAGAGGATGGGTTACTGTGTCTGCACCAATCATCCGGCTGACATGTCTATCGGCGATTGCTTGCTCCATCGCCCTGATGATGGGGCCGAGTGCTCTCGCCCGGGACGGCGACAAACCCGACGATGCCTTGGCGGTCCCGTTGGTTCTTCCTTACACGTCTGATAGCGGAACCATCAGGAATCCGGGGGATGTAAACTTCTACAAATTCGATGCAATCGCAGGACGCGAAGTCACCGTCTCCGTTCGAACGGCATCGATTGGATCCGAGCTCAACGCAATAGTGTCTTTCTACGATGGTAGCGGGAAGCTACTGGCGTACAACGACCAGGAGTGGAACCTCGGCAGCGGGCAGTTCGGCCAGGACCCTATTCTGTACCTTAAGATACCAAGCACAGGGACCTATTACCTTGCCGTATGCTCTGCGGCGCATTTCCGCAAGCGATTCTTTCCAGGAATGGACGGAACCACGGGATCATACGACATCACGCTCCTTACTCGTTTTGCCAGCTGGACTATCCAAGATCAATACGAGCCAAATGATTCACTCCAGACTGCAACTCCCATTTCTATACCCTTTGAAAGCCTAGGCGCTAATCTCCTTTATCTGGGCGACATGGACTGGTACACCTTCACTGCCCACAAAGGCGACCGCATCAGCATCGACATCGATGCATTCGAAATGCAGTCCCAGCCCGGATGGAACCCCATGGTCCGGACGCGCCTTGGGTTGTTTGATGCAAAGGGTCAGCTGCTGCTTTCTGCAGATAACGGCAGTGATCCCGATGACGGGTACGCCGACGATCCCGCTCTAATCCTCGACGTTCCACAGAACGGGAAGTACTACATCGCTGTGACGACCCAAGCCGATACGCAGTTTGTCACTCTCTTCAAAAATCCCCTATTCCTCCAGGACCCATACGTGAGCACCCTGAACAATCGCATCGGCTTTTATCGATTGCAGGTGCGCGCCCTGAATCGGCTCCTCTTCCCGCAGATCGCTAATGGTGCTTTCGGCGATTCTTCCTTTTCCACAAGCATCGTTCTCCTCAACTGCTCCTCTCAAACGGCGACTGGAAGCATAAGCTTCTTCAAATCGGACGGAACATCCTTCCAAGTCTCCCTCGCATCAGACACCGAAGTGAACGACACGCATTGGTTCTCCATACCATCGTGGCAGGGACTCCTCGTGAAAACGGATGGGACAGGACCGGGCGCTTCCGGATATGCGATTGTGACTTCGACAGCTCCGACTGGGGGGAACGCAATATTCTCTCAGTACGACAGCCGGGGAGTTTTGATGACTGAGGCAGGCGTAAGCAATTCCTCTCCTATGGATTTCTTTGTGCTTCCCGTCGACCTGACAGGTTCATACAACGCCGGACTGGCAGTTGCGAATATTGCAGGACCGTCGATTTCGAACCTCTACCTGAGGCTGATAAACAGCGCCGGACAATGCGTTGCCTCCCGGAGTCTATCGCTCGATCCCGGCAAGCAGATGTCGGTCTTCGTGAGCGGCCCTGACCAGCTTTTTCCCGGGCTCGCGGATTTCCGCGGGAGCCTGCAGGTCCTGGCCGACACGCCAGTGTATGTCGTGGCACTGCGGAGCAGCGCAAACACCCTGACGACCCTGGCCCCTGCACCTTTGAACCTGACGTTCAATCCGATCAGTTTCATATTTCCGCATATCGTCTTCGGATCGGCTGAAGCGTTTTACAGGTCCACGGTGGTTCTGACCAATCCCGGCTACTTTCCTGTCAGCGGAACGATTCAGTTCACTCGCTCCGACGGCAACCCCATGGTCGTTGCGATTGGCTCAAACCGCTCTTCTCAGTACAGCTTTACCATCCCCGCCCAGGGAACTGTCTTCCTGGAAACCAGCCCGAATAGCGACTTTCAAACCGGCTATGCTGCCGTTACAGCCAATCACGGCGTGGGTGGCACGTTGATTCTCTCTCAATACGATCGGTCCTCTGGAAGGCTCCAAACCGAGGTCGCCATCCCTCCGGCGCAGTTCTACAAGGATTTCATAGTCTTCGCGCAGAAAGACGCTTCCTACAACACCGGGATCGCCTTCGCCAACACGAGCTCGGAAGCCTCGGCAATGCAGTACTTGTTGAGATCTTCAATGGATCCCACGACATCCTCAGAACTGGGGCCGGTTTCACTGGACCCAAGCAGGCATGAGGCTATCCTGGTCTCCGGAAGCCAACAGCTGTTCCCAACCTTTACGGGGTATGGCACTCTTGAGGTGACGTCAAGCCAGCCCATACCAGCCGTTGCGCTGCGCATCACAGCCACAACCATGACAGTTCTACCGATCATCCCCATCCGATGAACAATTGACGAATGACGAATGTCGAATGACGAATAGCGTTGCCGGTTTTTACATTCGTCATTCGTAATTCGTCATTCGTCATTTTTGGGTTGACTTTGCTTCTGAAATTCTCTTTTATTTTAGGTAACAACTTATCCAGAGTGGTGGAGGGACTGGCCCTTTGAAGCCACGGCAACCAGCCTGAGCAAGGCATGGTGCTAATTCCTGCAGAAAGAATTTCTGGAAGATGAGTTGGTGAAAATAGGAATATCGCCAACCCTTTCTTCTACGAAAGGGTTTTTTTTTGCTCGGAAAGCAGGTGCAGGCAATGAGTTTCGTGACTGGGTTGACATGCAAAGAATGCGGACAGCCTTACGATGCCGGCAAGCATTTCGTCTGTACGACTTGCTTCGGTCCGCTGGAAGTAGCCTACGACTATGCTGCCATCGGTCGTGCAGTTTCTCCTCAAGAGGTCATGAAGCGCCCGGCCAACCTGTGGCGCTACAAAGAACTCCTGCCCATCGATGGGCAGCCGGTAACCGGCTTTCAATCCGGCTTCACGCCACTGGTCAAGTCCTCGCGCCTAGCCCGCGCTCTGGGCGTTCGCGAGCTATATCTGAAAGACGACACGGTCAATCACCCAACACTCTCCTACAAAGAACGCGTGGTTTCCGTAGCCATCACACGCGCTCTTGAACTTGGTTTCCGAACGATCGCCTGCGCCTCGACGGGGAATCTGGCCAACTCCGTATCGGCTCACTCGGCGCGTCTCGGCCTCCCCTGCTTTGTATTTATTCCCGACAGCGTGGAACCGGCGAAAATCGTGGGCTCAGGCATCTACCGTCCGCAGATCGTCTGTATCAAGGGCAATTATGACGATGTAAATCGCCTCTGCAGCGAAATCGGCAGCGAATACGGGTGGGGTTTCGTCAATGTCAACCTGCGACCCTACTATACCGAAGGTGCCAAAACCTTAGGCTTCGAGATCGCGGAGCAACTGGGCTGGCGGCTGCCTCAGCACACCGTGCTCCCGACCGCGGGCGGCACTTTGCTTCCCAAGGTTTTCAAGGCGTATAAGGAGTTAAGAACGCTGGGCTGGGTCACAGGCGAGAGTAAGATTTATTCAGCTCAGGCGGCCGGGTGCGCACCGGTCATTCAAGCCCTGCACGAGGGCAAATCCGAGATTCGCCCGGTCAAGCCGAACACAATAGCGCACTCGATTGCAATAGGGAATCCCGCCGATGGGCCTTATGTGCTGGACTGCGTGCGCAAGAGTGGAGGCTGGGGTGATGTGGCAACGGATGAAGAGATCCTGGAAGCCATTCAGCTTCTCGCGGAGACCGAGGGAATCTTTGCGGAGCCTGCGGGGGGCACAACGCTCGCCGTTTGCAGGAAGCTGATCGAGCAGGGGCGAATTCCCCGTGATGAGTCGGTCGTGGTCGCAATTACAGGAAACGGCTACAAGGCAACCGGCAGCATCGTGAGCCGGCTGAACGGCAATGTCCACCTCTCTTCTTCCCTGCGCGATTTCCAGGAATGGTACGGCGGGGAAAACAGGGGACAGCCGCTGTTTTCACAGGAAGGAGCATCTCGATGAGCGTCACCGTCCGCATCCCAACGCCGATTCGGCACTACACTGAACAGCAATCGGAAGTCGTCATCGAGGGAAAAACCGTGGGTGAAGTTTTGGAGGGATTCAAAGCACAATTCCCCGATGCCGGAGCGCGCTTTTTCGCCTCAGGCTCCAAGGCATCGCGCTTTATAAATCTCTATCTCAACGACGAGGACATTCGCTTCCTCAAAGACCTGGAAACACCCGTCAACGACAAAGACACGCTTTCGATTATTCTGGCAATAGCCGGCGGAAGAAGGTAGAGAAGGACAACACGATGACACCAAGAACACAAAGAAATCTCTGTGTTCTTCTGTTTTTAGATGATCCGTCTCGCACGAAGCTCCTGAACGAACTGGTCCGGATTGAGAAACTGAAAGGCGTCGATGCCGAGGCTTCTCGCGGCCTCGACATTAACAGTCTGATCGTCGACAAACAGCGCTTCCCCAGCCTCCACACCAGCCTTGCTCAGGGCTAACCTGAAAATAGCGGGATCCGGTTTCGCCAGGCCAACTTCATGAGAAAGGATGAAGCCCGTGAAGTGACGCAGTGAAGAGAAGCATCTGATGAGGAAGTCGAAGTGGATCTTGTTGGTGTTTGAGACTATCCAGAGCCGGCTCCTCTGCGCCAACGTGAGGATGAGACTCTCCGGCAGCAGGGGCTCCTGGGCAAAAATGGAATTCCAGGCACTGACGAACTCTTCCCACGGAATGTCTGTTCCGACTCTCCAGCAAAACTCCTTGTGAAATTCCGCATCATCGATCAGGCCAACTTCGTATCGATGCGCGAAGTCATCGCCCATGATGGTTGCGCGCAACTGTTCCGTTCCCAGACCGGTGAGTGCCCGCATCCGGTCACCGAAGCGACGGAAATCGAAGCTCACAAACACCTTGCCCATATCGAGCAGCAGGCAGCGGCTGGCACTCATGATCTTCAGCCTCTCCTGCCCAAAGCCCAATCTACCGCCGCCTGAGCAAGGATCCGAGTGGCGTTCAGGATAGGGTAGTCCACGTGGGCAGGGTCAAATGCCAAGGGTATTTCCGTGCATCCCAGGATTACGGTCTGAGCTCCGGACTTTGCGAGGCGACCTCCCACGGCTTCGAAGGTGCCGCGAAGCGCAGAATCTTGAACTCCTGCTTTGACCTTCTGAATAGCGGATTGCACCAGATCCTGATCGCCGTTGTCCGGCGTGATGACATCCACACCGGCGCGACCAAAAACGCTCTGGTATATCCCGCTTCTGACTGTCCCGCTGGCCGCCAAAAGCCCGGCCATGTTCGCATTCGGCAGCCGCGAACGGAACTCCCGGCAGGTTTCCTCGATCATGTTCAGAATGGGGATTCCTATCTGCGCCTGCATCTGGGGCAGGAAGTAGTGGGCAGCGTTGCAGGGGATGGCCAGAATTCCTGCTCCCGCTTTCTCGAGGAGTCTTGCGGATTCGATCAGCGGGGGTAGAGGATCTTCGCCATTTTCCAGGATCGCGCGTGTGCGGTCCGGGATTTTGGCATTCGAATAGATCAGCACGCGGATGTGATCCTGGTCCCGAGTCGCCGGCGTGAGAGCGATGATCTCCTGGAATAGGTCCGCCGTCGCTTCTGGCCCCATTCCTCCGAGGATTCCAATCATTCGATCGAACATATGACGTCCGCTGCCGTAAATCCGTGTCAGGCCTTCAATTATTGAGTCATTGAATTATCGAGCCATTGAATCATTGAAAAGCTCGCTGATGACGTAACGGCTGCAAAAAACTCGTTTTTTCAATGGCTCAATGACTCAATGGCTCAATCACTATTGACTCAATTCCTGGTGAACCCACGGGTTCGCACCGTGGCTCTCTTTATTCGCTCCCAGTTGAGCTCATATCCGATGCCCGGGAGCTCAGGCACTCGGATGGTCCCTTCCGGCGTCACCGCTACCGGGGGCAAAATCGTGTCCTCAGCATAGTAGCGCTTGCTGGCGGATACATCGCCCGGCAGGATAAATCCCGACAGGGTTGACAGCGCTATATTGTGCGCTCTGCCAACGCCGCTTTCCAACATTCCGCCGCACCAGATCGGCACGCGATTCCGCGTGCAGTACTCGTTGATTCGGATAGCCTCGGTGAATCCACCGACGCGTCCGAGCTTCACATTGATGATGCGGCAGCTTCCCATTTCCACGGCTTTACGCGCATCGTCGGCACTGTGAATCGACTCATCCAGACAGATCGGCGTCTGAATCTCCTTCTGAAGAACCGCGTGATCGATCAGGTCGTCGTGCGCCAAAGGCTGTTCGATCATCATCAGCCTGAGTTCGTCAAGCCTCCTGAAAAGATCCGCATCGCTCAGGCGAAATGCAGAGTTGGCGTCGGCCATCAGCAGGAGCTCGGGAAACTCCGCTCGAATCGCTCGCAGCGGTTCGATTTCCCAGCCGGGCTTGATTTTGATTTTTACCCGCCGATACCCGTCGGACACTTCCCTGCGGACCTGTTCCAGCAGTTCATCAATGGAATTCTGAATGCCGATCGACACGCCGCACGGGATTTCCGCACATACGCCCCCAAGATGCTTGCTCAGCGGCACTCCCAGGCGCCGGGCCTCGAGCTCCCAGAGGGCTGTCTCGATTGTGGCCTTTGCCATTCGATTGCCTCGGATGGGGGACAGCATTTCCGCCGCATCCGACGCACGTTCCAGATCGCAATCCATCAGGCGGGGAATGATGAAATCGGAGAGCATGTGCCAGGCCGTCTCAGTGGTTTCGCTATTGAACAGCGGCTCTTCCGATGCCGTGCATTCTCCATGGCCTATTCCATCATCCGAGCGAACTGCAAGGAGGATGATCTTCCGGTTGTAGGTTCGCCCGAAGCTGGTTTCGAAGAAATGGACCAGAGGAAGATGGATTTCACGCAGCTCAACGGATCTAATCCTGATCAAGAGTCATCCTCACGGCTGAACTCCATATTAGCGTCCCAGATTCGCAGTTCACAGTTCGCGGTTCGCAGCAGATTACAGCCTGACGCTTCAACTAGGTTTTCTGCGAACTGCAAACCGCGAACCGCGAACTGTTTTTCCCCAGCCGCCTCCGCCTGGGGTTTCAACTCGTATGAGTTCGCCTGCACGAAGGCGAAAGTGGCTCTTGGACGCCAGCTTCCGCGCTTGGCCGCCGCCCAGTACTGTCGTCCGGCCGGGCTTGCCAGGGAGACCGCCTGCCAAACCGTAAGGACGAAACTTGCGGCGGTCGGACAGAATCGTTGCGTCTGCATCGGCAAGCAGCTCGATCTCACGAACGATTCCATCTCCGCCCCGATACTTTCCACTTCCGCCGCTGTTCCGCCTGAGAGAATAGCGCCGGACTCGGAACGGAAATGAGTATTCCAGGGCTTCGACGGGGGTGTTCAAAGAGTTCGTCATATGGGTATGGATCCCGCTGTTTCCATCCCGCAAAGAGCAGGCTCCCATCCCTCCCGCTATGGTCTCGTAGTAGGAGAAAATGGAACCATCCCTGGGATCGATCCCGCCCAGGGACAGGTTGTTCATAGTCCCGCTGCTGGCAGCGGGGATACGATCCGGCACAGCCTCACCGAAGGCTTTCAGCAAGACATCCACAATCCGCTGAGAAGTCTCCACATTCCCGGCAGCTACCGCGGCGGGAAAACGCGCATGAACCACGCTCCCCTCGGGAGCGATAATCTGTATCGGACGCAGGACTCCCGCGCTCGCAGGAATCGCTTCGGGAATGAGTGCCCTGACCACGTAGTACACTGCCGACATCGTAATGGCGTACACGGCGTTCACGCTTCCGGCGACCTGTGGATCGGTGCCGCTGAAATCGACCTCGAGCTCTCGGGAACGAATCGTCACGGTGGCCCGGATCCTCACGCTACGCTTCGTAACGCCGTCATCGTCCAGGTAATCCTCAGCTGTGAAGCTCCCCTGCGGCAGGTGCCTCAACAAATTGCGCACCATCTTCTCGGAGTAGTCCTGAAGGTTCAGCGCATAGCTTAGGGCCTCGTCCGCTCCATAACGGGAAACGATCTGGAGAAGCCGCCGCTCGCCGGTCCGGTTCGAGGCGATCTGGGCCGTGATATCCCCCTCGCGTTCCCGCGGGGTGCGGACGTTGGCGAGCAGCAGGCGAAAGACCGCGTCAACGCGCTCGCCGCCTGCGAAAAGCTTGATTGGCGGGATTCTCAAGCCCTCCTGAAAAATCTCGGTGCTCAGTGGCATGGATCCCGGGGTCATACCGCCGATGTCGGAATGATGTGCGCGGTTGGCCACATAAAAAAGAGGCGCAGATTGATGAGCCAAATTCGTGGCAAATACCGGGCTCACCAGGGTCACATCTGGAAGATGGGTTCCCCCTTCATAGGGGTCGTTCAGAATGACGATATCGCCCGGCTCCATGCGCACTGCCTTCACCGCCGCAAGGACCGACATGGGCATCGAGCCCAGATGCACGGGCATGTGGTCGCCTTGAGCGACCAGTTGCCCCTCGCCGTCGAAAACGGCGCAGGAGTAATCCCTTCTTTCCTTTATGTTTGGAGAAAAGGCGGTACGGCGCAGCGTAACCCCCATCTCCTCCGCGACCGAGGCGTAGAGGGATTTGAAGATCTCCATCCGGATCGGATCGTAGCGTCGATCTTTCAATCCTCTCTCCCTCCAAAGGGTTAGGCTAACGGATTGGCCCCGCCTCTGGCAAGCAGGATCGCCATAGAGTGGCTCATGAAGAGGTGCTGCGCCACAGCGCATCAAAATCTGTCTTTTTGTAGTTCTTGGTGTCCTTGGTGTTCTTAGGGTCTTTGTGGTAAGGCATTTAACTGTCACCACAAAGACGCCAAAATCGCGAAGAGCGCCAAGAAACACAAAATCAACTGCCGGCTGTGCTAAAGAATTTCTTGATCATTCTGCCACCCGTCTCGTTTGTTATAGTGAGGAGAGCACAATCGAGATGGGACGCGGGCAGAGTCGAGACTTCCTTGCCCGGCAGTCAAGCGCTTTGCTATCCTACTGGCAGCTTTGCGGTTGCCCCAGTAACTGTAGTGAGAAAAGGTTCAGAAAAGGTGACTTCCTGCCGATAATTAATTAGGAGTATTGCTGCCCTTCTTCTGCCCTAGCGGGGGACGGACTCCAACAAATCGGAATAGCCCTCCTCGCATGCCGGCTGGAGATGGTTGGCTCGGTGCTCGCTTGTTGAAACGACTCGTAATCACCCTGGAGATGATAAAGATCGAACATACGATCTTCGCGCTCCCTTTTGCGTTTCTGGGTGCGTTCCTGGCAGCGCACGGAGTTCCGCGTCGGGCGCAGATTGGATGGATTCTGTTGGCAATGGTTGGAGCCAGAAGTGCTGCCATGGCGTTCAACCGGCTCGCGGATCTGCCGTTCGATGCCAGGAATCCTCGCACTGCGAACCGGGCCTTGCCGAGAAGACTGTTGAGCAAGACTCTTGTGATCCTCTTTGTGATCGTCTCCTCGCTGGTGTTGGTTTTCGCGGCCTGCATGCTTAACAGATTGGCGTTTATGCTTAGCCCGGTGGCGCTGGTAATTGTCTTCTTCTATTCGTATACCAAGCGGTTCACCTGGTTTGCTCACATGTTCCTGGGTCTTTCCCTTGCATGCGCGCCCATCGGCGCATGGATTGCGGTACGGGGCAGCCTTTCCTCCACACCTCTTGTCCTCGGACTTGCGGTGATTCTGTGGGTGGCAGGATTTGACATTATCCACTCATGCCAGGATGTGGAATTCGATAAGGGGGAACTGCTCCACTCGATTCCAAAGCGCTTTGGCGTTGCCGGAGCGCTTTGGATCTCGGCAATCCTTCACCTGGTTATGGCCGTCATGCTGGCGCTCCTCTTTTGGCGGGAAGGGCTTGGAAGCATCAGCCTGACCGGCCTTGGGCTTGTGGCCATTCTCTTGGCCTACGAGCACAGCCTGGTGCGGCCCTCCGATTTGAGCCGCGCCAACGCGGCGTTTTTCACTGTGAATGGATGGATCAGCATACTTCTTTTTGTCACCACCAGTCTTGACATGCTTTGGGGCAAGTTCAGGTAGACATGCCTTCGCAAATTGGCGAACTGCTGATTAAGGAAAACTTCATCACTACGGAGCAGCTGGAGACTGCCCTCAAGCACCAGCGCCAGCACGGCGGCCGCCTTGGCTCGATCCTGATCAATCTCGGGTATGTCGAAGACGACGATGTTTCGTCAGTATTGAGCAAGCAGTATGGAGTCCCGTCGATAAATCTCGCCTACTTTGAGATAGACACTTCCGTCATCAAGCTCATACCGCTTGATGTGGCCCAGAAGTATCTCGTCATTCCGCTCAGCCGCGTCGGCAGCACTCTGACTATCGCCACCGCGGATCCAACGAACGTCTTTGCCATGGACGACATAAAGTTCATGACGGGATTCAATGTCGAGCCGGTGGTGGCTTCCGAAGCTTCGATCATGGAAGCGCTGGAAAAGTACTACGGCACGCCGCATTCGATCGAGCTGAAGAAGGTCTATGAAGAGATCGCCCAGGTCGAGAAGGATGCGTTGGAGTTGGATCTCGAGGCCAGTACCGAGGATCAGGAAGAAATATCCATCGATCAGCTGCAGCGCTCCAGCGAGGAAGCGCCGATCATAAAGCTGGTCAACCTTGTCCTTTCCGATTCCCTCAAGAAGGGTGCAAGCGACATTCATCTCGAGCCCTACGAGAAGGATTTGCGGATACGCTTCCGGATCGACGGCATCCTATACAACATGATGAATCCGCCGCTCCGCCTCAAGGACGCCATCACATCGCGCGTCAAGATCATGGCAAATATGGACATCTCGGAGAAGCGGCTGCCGCAGGACGGGCGCATCAAGATCCGGACAAGCTTCGACGGGAAAAAGAAAGAGATCGATTACCGCGTGTCGACACTGCCGACGCTGTTCGGAGAGAAGATCGTCCTGCGCATCCTCGACCGCGACACGCTCCCTCTCGACATGAGCAAGCTGGGCTTTGAGGAGGTCTCGCTGAAGAGAATCGAAGCCGGCATCCTGAAACCCTACGGCATGGTGCTTGTTACGGGGCCTACCGGAAGCGGGAAGACTTCTACGCTCTACGCAGCGCTCAACCGGCTGAACACGCCGGAAACCAACATCATGACGGCCGAGGACCCGGTGGAGTACAACTTCCGGGGCATCAACCAGGTTCAGATCAAAGAACAGATCGGTTTGACATTCGCCGCGGCGCTCCGCTCCTTTCTCCGCCAGGATCCCAACATTATCCTGGTCGGTGAGATCCGTGACTTCGAAACCACTGAGATCGCCATCAAGGCGGCGCTGACCGGACACCTGGTGCTCTCGAGCGTTCACACCAATGATGCTTCCTCCACTATCTCACGCCTGTTGAACATGGGCATTGAGCCTTTTCTGGTTGCCACCTCGGTGCACCTGATCTGCGCTCAACGGCTCATCCGCAAGGTCTGCCCCGAGTGCAAAACCGAGATGAAGACCCCGATCCAGGCCCTGATCAACGCCGGTTTCTCCCAGGAAGAGGCGAAGAGCATCCAATGCTTCAAGGGAGAAGGCTGCAAGAACTGTAGCGGGACGGGCTATAAAGGGCGGATCGGATTGTATGAAGTGATGGAGATCACTGAAGACATCCAGGAACTGATCCTGGTCGGAGCTTCGGCGCGCGAGATCAAGCGCAAAGCCGTCGAAGAAGGGATGCTGACCTTGCGGCACAGCGGATTGGCCAAGATCAAGGCCGGCATCACAACTTTGGACGAAGTGCTGCGAGAAACGATACTCAACTAGGCGGACAACACATCATGGTAACTTTGGCTGAGATGCTGCAAAAGGTCGTGAAAGCCGGCGCCTCCGATTTGCACCTTACCGTCGGAACTCCTCCGCAAATCCGCGTCGACGGCAAGCTTCGCCCACTGGAGATGCCCGCGCTTACGGCAGCCGAAACCAAGCGACTGGCCTACAGCATCATGACCGACAGCCAAAAGCATCAGTTCGAAGAGAGGTGGGAGTTTGATTTTTCCTTCGGCATAAAGGATTTGTGCCGGTTTCGCGCCAACATCTTCACGCAGCGCGGCTCGGTCGGAGCCGTCTTCCGCGTTATTCCTTTCGAGATCAAGAGTTTCGAGGCGCTCGGTCTGCCTCCCGTGGTTGAAAAACTCTGCGGAAAACCCAGGGGACTCGTTCTGGTCACCGGTCCTACCGGCAGCGGAAAATCGACCACGCTGGCTGCCATGATCGACAAGATCAACCGCGAGCGGCACGAGCACATTATCACCATAGAGGATCCCATCGAGTTCATTCACGATCACAAGAACTGCATTGTGAACCAGCGCGAAGTGAACTCCGACACCCATTCCTTTGCCGATGCTCTCCGCGTCGCCCTGCGCGAGGATCCGGACGTGGTACTCATCGGCGAAATGCGCGACCTCGAAACAGTAGAGTCGGCACTACGCATCGCCGAGACCGGACACCTTACTTTCGCGACGCTGCACACCAACAGCGCCGCCACAACGATCAACCGCATCGTGGACATCTTTCCCTCGGGTCAGCAATCTCAGATCCGGACGCAATTGAGCATGGTGCTCGAAGGAATCCTATGCCAGTCCCTGATACCCAGGTCCAACGGCTCAGGACGCTGCATGGCGATGGAGATCCTGATCCCCAACTCCGCGATCCGGAACCTGATCCGTGAAGACAAGATCCATCAGATTTACAGCTCAATGCAGACGGGCCAGGAAAAGTTCGGCATGCAAACCTTCAACCAGTCACTAGCCCATCTGGTGCTCACAAAACAGATCGCGCCGGAAGACGCACAGGCCAAATCATCTGGCATAGAAGAACTTCAGGACCTGATCCAGCGAGGAGTCGGATTGAATACTCCGGCCGGGGTGCCGCGTCCGCGCCGGCCTGAACCTCTGGGCAGCTTTGGTCGCTGACCCTGAAAGGCCCCAATGCCCGTTTATGTTTACCGCGGGCGCAACGTCCGCACAAACGCGAGTGTCAACGGGGAGCGCTTTTCCAACAACCCTCAAGCACTGGCTATGCTTCTGCGCAGAGAGCAGATCGCCCCTATCTCGATCCACGAAAAGAAACAACCCGGTTTGGGTTTCTCTTTGAGAAGGCGCGTTTCACAAAGAGAAATAGGGATATTCACGCGCCAATTCTCGATCATGCTCAATGCCGGACTTCCGCTGGTTCAGTGTCTCGAGGCCATAGCCCAACAAAACCAGAATCAGACGTTCAAAAGCACGCTCGAACAGATCCGAACTGACGTTGAGGCCGGTTCGACGCTGTCGGACGCGATGGCACGTCATCCCAAGGTATTCGACAGCCTGTTCACCAACATGATGGCCGCGGGCGAGGCGGGCGGCATTCTCGACACCATCCTCCAGCGCCTGTCGATTTTTATCGAAAAGATGGTTAAGCTCAAGAGTGCCCTGCGCTCTGCGTTGACCTATCCGGCGGTTATCCTCTCTATCGCCGTAATAGTCGTCGGAATCATTCTGTGGAAGGTGGTGCCGGTCTTCCGGACCCTATTCGAAGGCTTCAATGTTGAGCTGCCGCTGCCCACCCGGATGGTCATCGCTCTCTCAAACTTCGTCGCCGGGTACTCCATCTTCCTCCTGGCGGCCCTGGCTCTGGGGGTGTTCGGATTTCGCAGCTTTTACAAGACGGACAAGGGAAGGCACGTTGTCGACCGTTCCCTCCTGAAATTGCCCATTCTTGGCGACATCTTCCGGAAGATCAGTATCGCCCGCTTTACGCGCACCCTGGCGACCCTGTTATCGAGCGGCGTCCCCATTCTAGAAGGGTTGGAGATTACCGCAAAAACCGCGGGCAACGCCATCCTGGAGGAGATCGTTTATCAGATTCGCCGAAACATCGAAGAGGGGAAAGCCATGTCCGAGCCGATGCGCCAGTCCGGATTCTTCCCCCACATGGTAAGCCAGATGGTCTCGGTCGGCGAATCGACCGGCGAACTGGACACGATGTTGGTGAAGGTTGCCGACTACTATGAAGACGAAGTGGATGTGATCGTGGGCAACCTTCTTACCATACTCGAGCCTCTCATGATGGTGATCCTTGGAGCGATCGTTGGCGGCATCGTGATCTCTATGTATCTGCCGCTTTTCAAACTCATTCAAGTGCTTTCCGGTGGCTAATACGATCCCTGTCGCACGAGTTTTGCCTGGAGCGGGAGAGAATCTTGACGGGGAGAGGATCGCCTCCAGCCTTGTCCCCCCGCGGGATGTTCACCGCTCCTTGCTTGTGTTGATCGCCATTCGCGCGGCCATTCTGCTTGTCGGACTGAACCTCGCCAATCCTCTGGGCATCCTGCCTCCCCACCTCGGACCCGTTCCATTTCTGCCACTCTTCAATGCACTCGCCGTCATTCTGACGCTGACTTATCTCGCCCTGTGGTGGAGCGGCCGGCAGCTGATGTTCCAGCTATACCTGCAGATAGCCGTCGACATGGCCGTGACGACGATCCTTGTCGCCAACACGCGGGGGATTGAGAGTGCGTTCGTTTCCTTCTACATCCTCATCATCATTTGTTGCAGCCTAATGCTGGGAAAAAACGGAGGCATGATTGGAGCCGCGTTAAGCACGATTCTCTACGCCGGCATGATTGCCGCAGGCAACCTCGGTCTCATACCTCTCGGCGGCGTACGCATGGACTTGCAGAACGCCACCTTTCGGATTTCTGCGCATTCGCTCGGATTTTTCGCCGTCGCGTTTCTGGGCGCATATCTCTCTCAGCGGCTGCATGCGGTTCAGCGGGAGCTTGAAGAAAAGATCCACTCCCTCAAGCAGCTGCAGCGGCTCAACGAGCACATCGTAAGCAGCATCCGAAGCGGCCTGATAACAACCGATCTGGAAGGAAGAATCGCCGTTTTCAACAACACGGCAGAGGAACTTACCGACAGAGAAAGCGCCGAGATGCTCGAGAAGCCCGTACAGATCCTGCTCGGCGAGAGACTCTGGATGCGAATTATCAACAACGATTTCTTCAAGAACGCCAGGCCGCTGAGGCACCAAGACTGCCTCACCCTGGCCAGCGGCGCACAACGACACCTGGGATTGAGCGTGTCTCCATTGCTGGATCAGGAACAGCAACTGATCGGCTACATAATCTCGTTCCAGGATCTGACAGAAATCAAGCGCCTGGAAGAGGAGATCCGGCTAAAGGACAGAATGGCTGCCATCGGGCGAATGGCCGCAGGCATCGCCCACGAGATCCGCAATCCCCTCACTTCCATGCGCGGCTCTGTCGAGCTCCTCCGGTCGCGTGTCACCCTGTCGAAGAAGGACGAGCGCCTCCTCGATATCCTGATTCGCGAGAGCGACCGCCTGAATAAGTTCGTGGAAAACTTTCTGATGTTTGCGCACCCGGGAAAGTACACCAAGTCGACTGTCGAGCTCGTGTCGCTGCTGCGGGATTCCGTTACGCTCCTGCAAAACAGCCCTGAAGTGCGCGAGAAACACAATGTGCGGCTCAAGCTCGATACACAGCAAATCCAAATCCAAGGAAATGCCGATCAACTAAAGCAGGTCTTCTGGAACCTCGCACAAAACGCCCTCCGCGCAATGCCGGATGGGGGGACGCTCACCATAACCGCAAGGCTGGCACCCGACGGTGGCGGTCAGATCCTGTTCGAGGACGTCGGAGTGGGCATGAGCCCGGAAGAAAAAGAGCATCTCTTCCAACCATTCCATTCGGGCTTCAAAGGCGGCATCGGCTTGGGATTGAGTATCACATTCCAGATCGTGGAAGACCACCACGGCAGGATTTCTTTCGAGAGTGAGAGAGGCCAGGGAACGAAGGTGACGATCTATTTGCCGCATCAACATCAACTCGTCAGCGCTAATTCTGTCCAGTGAGGCCGCACCATGCCTTCCGTCCTGATCGTCGATGACGAACCCAGCATTCTGGAAATCCTGGAGATCCTGCTCAAAGATGAAGGCATGGATGTCCGCAAGTGCACCTCCGGGAGAAACGCGCTCGCACTCATGCGTGAGCAGCCCGTCGACGTCGTAATCTCGGACATACGAATGCCGGACTTATCCGGTGTCGACTTGCTAAGAGAAGCAAAACAGTTTGCGCCAGACACCACCTTCATCCTGATTACTGCTTTCGCCAGCACGGAGACGGCCATCGAGGCGCTCCAGCATGGGGCTTTTGATTATCTCACCAAGCCCTTCAAAATGGAGGAAGTGAGAAAGGTCCTGCGCAATGCTTTGGATCGGAAACAGCTCAAGCATGATGCCGCCGCCCCGAAAAGCGAAGTTGAAGCGCAGGTCGGTCAGAAGCTGTTTCACGCCTTATACAGAAGCCAGCTCGTTGGAAAAAGCCCCAAGATGCTTGAAGTCTACCGGACCATAGGAACAGTGGCCACCGGAGATAGCACAATCCTCATCACGGGAGAGAGCGGCACGGGGAAGGAACTCGTCGCGCGCGCCATACACGAGGCCTCTGCGAGAAAGGACGAACCGTTTGTGTCCATCAATTGCGGCGCGTTTCCCGAAACCCTCCTCGAAAGCGAACTCTTCGGTTACATGAAAGGTGCCTTTACAGGAGCTGCCGGCAACAAGAAGGGACTTTTCGAAGCGGCAGACGGCGGTTCAATATTCCTCGATGAGATCGGTGAAATGACTCCGGCCATGCAGGTAAAGATCCTGCGCGTGTTGCAGGAAAGGAAGCTGAGGCCGTTGGGAGGAAGCAGCGAGATCACTGTCAACGTTCGCGTGCTTGCGGCTACTAATCGCGATCTGCAATCCGGTATTCGTCAGGGGACCTTTCGCGAAGATCTTTATTATCGGGTTGCTGTGATCACTCTCCACCTGCCCTCCCTCAGGGAACGAGCAGAGGATATCGAACTGTTGACTTTCCATTTCCTCCGCCAGTATGCGGAGAAAACAAGAAAGAGCCTCTCCGGAATATCGCCGGAAGCTCTGCGCTGCCTGCAGAATTATCGCTGGCCCGGAAACGTACGCGAACTTGAAAATACCATTGAGCGGGCCGTCGCCCTGGAGACAACGGAGATTATCCAACTCGAGAGATTGCCCGAGGCCGTGGTTCTCAATCTGCCTGCTACAGCCACATGCGATTCCATTCGGCTCCCGGAGGGACCGCTCGACCTGGAGGAGTTCCTCTCTGAAGTCGAAAGCAATCTGATTTGCAGAGCGCTGAAACAGGCCGATGGGAACCAGACCCTGGCAGCTCAGTATCTCAACGTAACTAAAGGGTCTCTGCGCCACAAGATTCAAGTCCTGCAAATTGATCCCTGGACTTTTCGCCGAAACCGCTCAAGCACCCGAAGTCAAGACTCGGAAATGAAAGATCCTGACTCTGAATCTTCTAAGTGCAAGTGAACACACGATGGGGAAGAATTCTTTGATGTTCTCTGTGTCATCGCGCCTGTGTGTTATCAGTCAAAAATGCCAAAACGATGACACCAGGGACGCAAAGGATCACTGAGAAATGCTGATTTTGAGCAGATCGCTGATGGAAATCAGCAGTTCTTCATGGGAATCGATCGGTAGCGGATCCGCTGCCCTTCACGTCTCTTGAAACATAGCTGTAAACTATGAGCAAAAGGCGTCTTACCACTTTCACTGATCTGAGTTACAGCTCCCTCTTGTCTGGCACACTGATTGCGTATAATTCTGGCATGAACTCATGACACCATCACCTGGAGAGGAGAAGAATTCAATGAAGAATGAACAGGGCTTTTCACTCGTAGAACTATTGATTGTCGTCGCGATCATCGCGATCATTGCCGCTATAGCAATCCCGAGTTTGCTTACCTCCAAAATGGCCGCGAATGAAGCCTCAGGGATGCAGGGCTGCCGTACCCTCGGATCTGCTGAAATCGCTTACGCTGCCACCAACAATCAGAATTACACAGACCTTGCGACCCTGGTAGCCGGCAACTTTGTGGATTCCCGGTTTACCAATGCCAACGGCTTTAACGGTTACGTTTATGCCGCTGCCGGCGCCGTAGTTGGCTGTGCTTTGGCCGGGGCGCCTCCTGCCTCGTTTGGTTTTACAGCGACCCCCTCGGGAACCAATGGCCGATATAGTTATGGAATTGGACCCGATCAGGTTGTTCGCTTCCAGGCCACCTTTAACGGAGCTGCCAACCCTCTCGGACTAGTGCCGGGTGATCCGATCGGAAAAGCGCAGTAAGTTTTATGCTGACGGGTCTTAAGGCGGCTCCTTACCGATGGAGCCGCCTTTGTATTTTTGGCTATGCACATCCCCTCAAAGCTTCGATACTTTTTCATTTTTTACCCGCTACAGGCTGCAGCACTGCTGGCAGTACTTTTCCGCTTCCTCCGGTATAACAACCTTCTCGAGTGGGATTTTCCGGGTCACTATGCAGCCATCTGGTATATCAAGACACATTTGCTCCCCTGGCCGACTGGATGGAATCCCTACTTCTACTGCGGCTATCCGCAGGGCCTGTTCTATCCACCGCTGGCTCACTACATGGCAGCCTTGCTCAGCATGCTGGTCGGAATCGGTATGGCAATTAAGCTGCTCATTCTTGTGAGCATTCTCATGCTGCCCATCGCGTTCTACGCGTTTGCGCGGCGTTGGGGGCTGGACGATCTTCAAGGCGCAGTCTGTTCGGCTCTGACGACTTCCCTTCTCTTCTTGAGCGGGGAGATGTTCGGCACATGGAACTTCGGCTCGGACCTGAGATCCATTCTGAACATCGGATTGTTTGCCAATGCCATCAGCCTCCCGATTCTGTTTGCCTTTCTTGCCACCTGCGGGAAAGTTGAAAGCCGGAATTGGAGGTGGCCCGCGCTCTGGCTCGGACTGCTTTTCCTCACCCATCCGCTGTCTTCACTCATCGCGGGCATCTTTGCCCTGGCGATTGTGATTCACCGCCTGTGGCAGCCCGGGGAGCAACCCGGCTGGAGACCGCTCGTTCACACGCTGGGCATTGCCCTGCTTCTCGGATCCTTCTGGGTGTTGCCGTTCGTCACGCATCGCGGTTTCATGAATCCGGAGTACGTCGGCGCCGAGTGGTCGACGGCGCTCGAGCTGGTCGCGTTGAACGGCGCGATTGTCGCACTCGCGTGCTTTTCGAAGACGGCGCTTCGTCCTCTCGTTATAACCTTTTTCGCGCTGGCCAACTTCATTCTGCTGGGAACACTCTGGAAGCTGGATCTCCAGTTCCCGCGATTGACGATTTATCTGCTCCTCCTGCTTCCCGTTTTCCTCGTAGCCTGGATCAAGTCCAAGCCGGCGCTGTTGGCCATGGCCTTACTCGCGCTTGGAATCGGCTATTTCGGCTACAGGCACAGCGGCCTTCACCCTGAGGGAGTGCCCGATTTTCAATTCCCGGATTTCGGTCTGGTGGAGGGAAGGATCCTCTCCATCGCACCGCCTTCCCACTTGCCCGCCCATCATGTCAATCACGAGCTCATTCCCCTGCGCACCGGAAACGAGGCAATCCTGGGACTGTTCATCGAATCCGGATTGAACGGAAGAATTCTTGCGGACCTGGTGCGGACCCTGGACCTCGGAGCCTACATCTGGGGAACTCCAACCGAGTCGCTGACGCCGCAGTTCCTTGGCAGGGAGTATCCCGCCTATGTTCTTGAGCGGCTGCGCCTCTTCGATATCCGGTACGTCTACACGGATCTCAGGTTGGAGGATCTTCTGGATCCCTCGCTGGCAAAAGGCAAGCGATACATCAATAGCTATGCCGCCCCAAAGGTTACCAGCCAGGTGCAATTGGCAGATCTGAGGCAGCGCTACAACACCTACGGTGAGATGGTGGATTTCTATCTCTACTCAATCGGGAGCGGCGCCCTGGCCGAGCCGCTACCCTACGTACCGCTTGCTCCCGGAACCGACTGGAAGCTGACCAACCTGAAATGGTTCCTGGAAATGCGCGGTCTGCCCATCTTCACTGATCGTCCAGCTCCACCCAATGTTCGGCCAGCAAGGCCCGGAGACCAAGTCGAGTTGTTTGTGGATTCCCCGCGCAAAGACCGACTCATCCTGCAGATCCATGCAGACCAGGACATACCCGTTCTCGTTAAGGTCGGTTACTTTCCGAACTGGAAACTCACCGTCAACGGTAAACCGGCGCCCATCTACCGCGCCTCTCCAAACCTCATGCTGGTGTTCGGGCACGGGCCTGCCGTTCTCGAATACCGCCGCTCATGGACGGAATACGCCGGCCTTACGCTTTCTCTGCTCGGGTTGGTTCTGCTTGTTGTTCTATGAAAAGGCTTTGTGATTTGAGTCATTGAGTCATCGGGCCATCGCGCCATTGAAAAGGCTCACTCGATAAAGGTGCGTTTTTCAATGGCTCAATGACTCAATCACCAATGATTCAGTTTTTTCAATGGCGCAATTAGGAGGGCGATTCCCGTCAGTGCCGCGGTTATCCGATTGCAGCATATGAATAAGCGCAAGCGCAGCCAGAAGGAAAACCACACAGAGAAAGAGCAGAGGCTCGAAAGCAATCACCTGCAGAACGAGAAGAAGCCCAAAGAGCAGAAGACGTTTCCAACTCCTGGATTCTATCGATCGGAGAAACGACCACCCAATCCAGGGCAGAAGGGCCACGGCGGGTACAATGTTGTACAGGTTCAGGAAGGAAAGCACCGTCCCCGAGAATTCGTAAATCAATGCCCCCCAAAGGACGCCAACGGAAGGACACCGAGCTTCCTTTGGAGAATGTAGGCTCCAAGCCCTGCCAGCAGAGGATGTAGGATGAAGTGCAGTTTGAAGGCATAGTTGAAGGAGAGGAACAAATGGAGCAGGTTGGTGGGATAGAAGGCCATGCAGTTAGGATTGGCAAGCAGCGGCTGGCCAAGATAGATGAAGGGGTTCCAGAGTGGAAATTCTCCTCGAGCATACGCCGCAATGAGGACCTTGCGCAGGGGATATTGGAAATTGAGGGTGTCCCGGAAGTAAAAGTTCTTCGAAGCGAAAAGGACATCGGAAAAGAAGAGAATCCCAATGAAGATCAGCACCACTGACGAGGCCAAGTCCGGGCTGGGCTGCCAGCGCCGGCTGTGTGGCGAGCCCACGGCTGAAGGGTCTTTTGTGTCGTTCATTTGGTCTTATCCAGGGGCTTGCGGCCTAGATAGTAAAAGGCCGCCGCGAGATGCGCAGCTTCGGGCTTCCGATTCAGCCAGCGATCGAGGTATTTGAGAGGAAATGTGAGCCAGCCTGATACTCCGTTCAATAGAGCGCGAAGAACTCGCCCATTGCCGCCCGGCACAATGATCCGGAGATACTCTCGAAACATGACCAGCATCGCCGAAGTGGGACCAGTGAGGACGCACAGCTCGACTTTTTCGAAAGCACGGGTCAACTCGAGGATTCCCGCCCAGCTGTATCTTTGATAGTCCGCGGGATATGCATGGAAAGGAAACACAAATGGAACCATAAGCTGAGCATATCCACCAGGCTTCAACACCCGATACATTTCAGCAACCAGGTCGTCCGGATTGGGCACATGCTCGACGACAGCGTTGCAGGTCACGGTGTCCACGGACTGATCTGCCAGCGGCAGGTTGGTGCCATCCCCTACGATATCAACCGAATCGAACGCATCCATATTGAGATTGATGACACGCGGATTCTCCCGGCCAGGGCCTCCCCCAATGCTCAAGATGAGGGTATCCCTGCCGCGTGTATCATAGATCCATGAATACTTGCGCGCTACGTCCTCGTCGTAGACAATCGATGGAGGTCTGACGAGATTGCGGACCTGCGCGCGCCAGGTTCCGAAACGACGGTATTCCCGAACCATCTGCTGTCCGGCAGTATCCTCGCTCAAAACGGCGGCGAAGTGAGGACGCTGGTCCGGCTTGAGCAGTACAGGCACTCCGCTGGGGAGAACAGGGTAACGAGCGCCGCAGGCACCACACGGGATATCCTGAGATTGGCATTGCCATTGGATTGCGGCATGACAAGCAGGACAGTGTAAACGCATGCGCAACTGCGATAAGAGGGCTTCACGTATCGGATCTGTCACACCAATAATCAACCACAGTACGTCCACAAACTACAAGTGCGAACGCCTCAGGGCCACAGGGAACTGAGAAACTTGTCATCTCTGCGCTTCCTGTGGCTCTGGGGTCCAAACTAAAAAGGGCGGGGAAAATCCCCGCCCTCAATCCGCAATCCGAAATCCGCAATCGGATCAGCCGAGATCCGCTCTCTTGCCCTTGATCGCCTCCAGATTCAGGCTTCCGGAAAGCAGCTCCGATTCAAGATCGGGCTCGGTTTCCGGCGCCTCCTCCGGTACGATCTCCTCGGTCAATTTGACGTTGTGGTAGTATTCCATCCCCGTTCCAGCGGGGATCAGGCGACCCATGATTACGTTCTCCTTCAGCCCACGCAGGTAGTCCACCTTGCCGCTGATGGCGGCTTCCGTGAGCACACGCGTGGTTTCCTGGAACGATGCGGCCGAGATGAAGCTGTCGGTCGAGAGAGAAGCCTTGGTGATTCCGAGGAGCAATGGCCGCCCCTTGGCAGGTTGCCCGCCGGCGGTCTCAACCCTCTCGTTCTCCTCGTTGAAGCGGAACTTGTCAACCTGCTCCTCCAGAAGGAACTCGGTGTCGCCCACCTCCTCGACCTTGATCCAGCGCATCATCTGCCGCACGATGACCTCAATATGCTTGTCATTGATGTTGACACCCTGCAGCCGATAGACTTCCTGGATCTCGTTCACCAGGTAGCTTTGCAGCTCTTTTTCGCCTAGAACGCGGAGAATGTCGTGGGGATTGCGTGGGCCATCCATGAGCGCTTCGCCGGCGCGCACGTATTCTCCCTCCTGGACGTTGATGTGGACGCCGCGTGGCAGCAGGTATTCTTTGATCATGCCGCTCTCGTTGTGAACTTCGATCTTGCGCTGGCCGCGAACCAGGCCGGAATACTTGACCATTCCGTCGATCTCTGTGATAACCGCCGTCTCCTTCGGTTTTCGGGCTTCGAAGAGCTCGACGATGCGCGGCAGACCACCGGTGATGTCCTTGGTTTTGCGCGTTTCGCGCGGGATTTTCGCCAGGATGCTGCCCGGGTAGACCTCCTCGCTGTTGTCAACCCAGAGGTGAGCTTTCGAGGGAAGCAGGTAGCTCTTGACGACCTTGCCCTTATCACTCTTGATGCTGATCTGCGGCTGGTATTTCTCGTCCGCAGACTCGGTAATCACCTGGCGCACCAGGCCGGTATTCTCGTCGCGCTCCTCCTTCACGGTGATTCCGTCGTGAATATCCTTGAAGGCGACCGTCCCGCCAAACTCGGTCAGGATCGCAAAGGAGTAAGGATCCCACTCCACCAAGACCTGGCCCGGCTTGATCTTCTGGCCATCCTTTACCTTCAGGATAGCGCCGTAGGCGACGGAGTAGCGTTCCTTCTCGCGCCCGCTTTCGTCGGCGATGATCAACGTGCCGTTCCGGTTCATCACCACCAGGTTGCCGTCCCGGTTGGTGACGTGCTGAATGTTGTGAAAACGAACGATGCCTTCGTTCTTCGCTTCTTCAGTAGACTGCTCGTGGGTTCGGCTTGCCGTGCCGCCGATGTGGAACGTTCTCATTGTGAGCTGGGTGCCCGGCTCACCAATGGACTGAGCCGCGATCACTCCTGTGGCCTCGCCGCGGTCTACCATCTGGCCGGTCGCCAGGTTGCGTCCGTAGCACCTCACGCAGACGCCGCGCTTGGCCCGGCAAGTCAGAACGGAGCGGATCTTCACCTTCTCGATACCGGCGGCCTGAATATCTCCCGCCAGATCCTCGGTGATTTCCTGGTTGACGCCGACGATGGTTTCGCCGGTGAGCGGGTCTTTCACGTTCTCCAGTGAAACGCGACCCACGATACGGTCTCGCAGAGGCTCGATGATTTCGCCGCCCTCGACGATCGAGGTCACGTAGATACCATCGAGCGTGTTGCAGTCTTCGACCGAAACGATAACGTCCTGAGCCACGTCAACCAGCCGGCGGGTCAGGTACCCGGAGTCTGCGGTCTTCAACGCCGTGTCGGCAAGACCCTTGCGCGCGCCATGGGTCGAGATGAAGTACTGCAACACCGTCAACCCCTCGCGGAAGTTCGCCGTGATCGGTGTCTCGATGATTTCGCCGGACGGTTTAGCCATCAATCCGCGCATGCCGGCTAGCTGACGGATCTGCTGCTTGCTGCCGCGCGCGCCGGAGTCCGCCATGATGAAGATCGGGTTGAACTCCTCGCCGCTTTCATCCTGCTGCGCCATTTTCCGGAACATCTCGTCCGAAACTTGCTCGGTAACAGCCGACCAGATGTCGATGACCTTGTTGTAGCGCTCGCCATCGGTGATCGCACCGTCCTGGTACTGCTTTTCCACCTCGATGACTCTCCCGTTCGCCGCATCGACCAGCTCGCCTTTGTTGTCGGGGACGATGAGGTCCTCGATTCCGATGGAAATCCCTGCCTTGGTGGCGTGGAGGAAGCCAAGGTCCTTCAGGTCGTCGAGCATCTGCACTGTGGTGTCGAGGCCGAAGTGCAGGTAGCAGTAATTGACCAGCTGCTGCAATCCTTTCCTCTTCATCAAGCCGTTGATGAATGGCATGCCCTTCGGAAGGATCGAGTTGAAGATCAGGCGTCCGACGGTCGTGTTGATGAACTCGTTCTTGACTTCACGCACGTCGGCACGCATGACAGCCTGGTCATCGTACTGAGCCGTCAAGTCCATCAGCAGGCCGGTGAAGCGATAACGGATCGGGGTCAGGCGCTCAACCATGCAGTTTTCCAGCGCAAACATGGCCTCGTCATAGGACGCGAAGATGCGGCCTTCGCCTTTGGTTCCTCGCTTCGCCTTGGTGAGGTAGTAACATCCCAGAACGATGTCCTGGCTGGGAATTGCGATCGGCTGGCCGTTGGCGGGTGAAAGGATGTTGTGGCTGCTCAGCATCAGCACGGAGGCTTCGATCTGCGCCTCCGGCGAGAGCGGAATGTGCACGGCCATCTGGTCGCCGTCGAAATCCGCGTTGAAAGCCGCGCAAACCAGAGGCGGTATCTTTATGGCCTTGCCCTCCACGAGAACCGGCTCAAAGGCCTGGATTCCGAGGCGGTGCAGTGTGGGAGCGCGGTTGAGCAGGACCGGGTGATCCTTGATTACCTCTTCGAGGATATCCCACACCACAGACTCCTGCCGCTCCACCATTTCCTTCGCGCCTTTGATCGTGGCGGCATGCTGCCCCTTCTCGAGCCGGTTGTAGATGAAGGGCTTGAAGAGCTCCAGGGCCATCTTTTTGGGGAGCCCGCACTGATGCAGCTTCAGCTCGGGACCGACCACAATGACCGAGCGGCCTGAGTAATCGACGCGTTTGCCGAGCAGGTTTTGGCGGAACCGGCCCGATTTGCCCTTGAGAGTGTCGCTGAGAGATTTCAGCGGACGGTTGTTCGCGCCGCGCAGTACGCGCCCGCGGCGGCCGTTGTCGAACATCGCGTCAACGGCTTCCTGGAGCATTCGCTTTTCGTTCCTGATAATGACTTCCGGTGCGCGCAGCTCCATGAGCTTTTTCAGGCGGTTGTTGCGGTTGATCACACGGCGGTAGAGGTCATTCAAATCGGACGTCGCAAACCGCCCGCCGTCCAGGGGAACCAGAGGGCGAAGCTCAGGAGGAATGACCGGGATGATATCCAGGATCATCCACTCCGGCTTGTTGCCCGATTTCCGGAAGGCGTCGACCACCCTCAGGCGCTTCGCGAACTTGATTCGCTTCAGCTGGGACGTCTCGGATTTCATCGCTATACGCAGCTCGTCCGCGAGCTCCTCAACGTGCACGCGCTTCAGGAGCTCCTTGATGGCCTCGGCGCCCATCATGGCCTTGAACTTGCCCGGGAACTCCTGCACCAAGGCGCGATACTTGTCTTCCGTCAAAAGCTCCTTGATTTTGACCGGCGCCTCGCCGGGATCGATCACGACGTAAGCTTCGAAGTAAAGCACGCGTTCGAGATCTCTCAGGCTGATATCGAGAAGGTGCCCGATGCGGCTGGGCAGTCCCTTGAAGAACCAGACGTGGGAGCAAGGTGAGGCAAGCTCGATGTGCCCCAGCCTCTCGCGGCGCACCTTGGACAGGGTGACTTCAACCCCGCATTTATCGCAGGTGACCCCGCGATACTTCATCCGTTTGTACTTGCCGCACAGACATTCCCAATCCGTCACGGGACCGAAAATGCGCGCGCAAAACAGCCCATCCTTTTCCGGCTTGAAGGTTCGGTAGTTGATGGTCTCCGGTTTGGTCACTTCACCGCGCGACCAGGCCCGGATCTTTTCCGGCGATGCCAGACTGATTCGAATACTGTCGAAATCAGTGCTCAAATCTGACTTTTCAATGGCGTCTTTGAAACTTCTCAATGTTGCCCCCCAAACCTAAACAGGTTTAGCCTACCTTTATGTTACTTTAAATCCCGGTGTTCCGATCTAATAGAATCCGTCACTCTGAATGACGAATGTAGAATGACGAATGACGAATCAATGCTTCCGGTTTTTTTATTCGTCATTCGTCATTCGTCATTCGATTTAGCTGGCCACTTCCGCACGGCGCGCCTTTTTCTGAATAAGCTCGACATCCAGGCACAAGCTTTGCAGCTCCCGGATGAGCACGTTGAAAGACTCCGGAATTCCAGGCGTGAAGTGCGATTCTCCCTTCACGATGGCTTCGTAAATCTTCGTTCGTCCTTGAATATCGTCGGACTTGGCCGTCAGAAGCTCCTGGAGGATGTTGGCCGCTCCGTAGGCTTCGAGCGCCCAGACTTCCATCTCTCCGAACCTCTGGCCGCCGAATTGTGCCTTTCCTCCAAGCGGCTGCTGGGTGATGAGCGAGTACGGGCCGATGCTGCGCGCGTGGATCTTGTCGTCCACCAGGTGCGACAGCTTCAGCATGTATATGTATCCGACGGTGACCCTCTGGTCGAATCTCTCGCCCAACATGCCGTCGAACAGATCGACCTTGCCGCTTGTGGGCAGGCTGGCTCTCCGCAACATCTCCTTGATCTCGGCCTCGGAGGCCCCGTCAAACACCGGTGTCGAGAAGTAGAGGCCGAGCGCCTTCGCCGCCCAGCCCAGGTGCGTCTCGAGGATCTGTCCTACGTTCATACGGGAAGGCACGCCAAGCGGGTTGAGAACGATCTCGACTGGGGTGCCGTCCGGCAGATAAGGCATATCCTCTTCCGGCAGGATGCGGGCGATGACACCCTTGTTGCCGTGGCGCCCGGCCATCTTGTCACCTACCGAGAGCTTGCGCTTCATAGCCACGTAGACTTTGACCATTTTGATGACGCCGGGAGGGAGCTCGTCGCCGCGCCGGAGCTTCTGAAGCTGCTCTTCGTGCAGCGTCTTGAGGATCTGGAGCTGCTTGTCCGTCTTCTCTTCGAGGCGCTTGATGCTCTCGTAGACCTTTCCTTCCTTCTCGGCCTTAAAATCGTTCTTGATCTTGTTAAGTTCGGCGGAGATCAGCTCGTTGAGCACGGAGCGCGTGAGCTTGGTTTTCTTTTTGAGGAGAACATCACCAGACCTGCTGAGGACATCTTCCGGCAGGATCTCGCCGGCAAGTATATCGACCAGGCGCTTGTTTCGTTCTTCCTTGATGATGCGGATCTCGTCGTTCAGGTCCTTTTCCATCTTTTCGACCTGCTCGCGCTCGATGGACTTTGCTCGCTCATCCTTGGGCACACCCTTGCGCGAAAAGATCTTGACGTCAACAATCGTTCCCTCGATACCTGGAGGGGTGACCAGGGAAGCGTCACGTACTTCGCCGGCCTTTTCACCGAAGATCGCACGGAGCAGCTTCTCTTCCGGCGAGAGCTGGGTTTCACCCTTGGGAGTGACCTTGCCTACGAGAACGTCGCCCGGGCGAACCTTGGCTCCAATCCGAATAATACCGCTTTCGTCCAGGTCGCGGAGGGTGGCGTCACTGACGTTGGGGATATCCCGAGTGATTTCCTCCGGACCGAGCTTGGTGTCGCGTGCCTCGATTTCCAATTCCTCGATGTGGATCGAGGTGTAGCTATCCTCCTTGACCAGCTTCTCGCCAACCAGGATCGCGTCCTCGAAGTTGTATCCGCGCCAGGGCATAAAGGCCACCAGCACGTTGCGCCCGAGGGCTAGTTCGCCCTTGTCTGTGCACGGGCCGTCTGCAAGGACCTGCCCTTTGACCACACGGTCGTCCCGCCTGACCAGAGGCACCTGGTTGATGCAGGTGTTCTGGTTCGAGCGTTTGAACTTGGTGAGCGTGTAGATATCCACCCCCGCGTCACGGGCTCGCTTCCCGTTCTCGCTTTCCCCCTCGACGCGGACGATGATGCGGGTTGAATCGACGCTGTCGATGACGCCGGTTCGCTTGCAGATCACGACGGCACCGGAATCCTTGGCCGTGATGTACTCCATGCCCGTTCCGATGTAGGGGGCCTCGGCGCGGAGGAGCGGCACAGCCTGGCGCTGCATGTTCGATCCCATGAGCGCGCGGTTCGCGTCGTCGTGCTCCAGGAAGGGAATCAGGCTCGCGGCGACGCTGACTAGCTGCTTTGGGGAAACGTCGATGTACTCCACCTGCTCACGCGGCACGAGGGCAAAGTTCCCGGCCTTTCGGGCATTCACGCGCTCCTGCAGGAACTCACCATGCTCGCCCACCACGTTGGCCTGGGCTATGGTGTACTCCTCTGCCTCCCAAGCCGTTTGGTAGAACGAAAAATGGTCAAACTGCGCCGGCCGCTTCTCGGAGGCTTCGCAGCGGCGGTTTTCTCTTTCAACGGCGTCCTTCTCAACCTGTTCGCCAACCTTGAAGTGGGTGTCGCCGGGGAAAACGATGTTCACGTAATCCAGAACGCGGCCATTCTTCACCTTCCGGTAGGGCGATTCGATAAAGCCGTAGTCGTTGATGCGCGCGTAACAGCTCAGTGAAGAGATCAGGCCGATGTTCGGACCTTCCGGCGTCTCGATCGGGCAGATGCGTCCGTAATGGGTCGGGTGTACGTCGCGGACTTCAAATCCCGCGCGCTCACGGCTCAAACCACCCGGGCCGAGAGCGGAGAGACGCCGCTTGTGCGTAATCTCCGAAAGCGGGTTCGTCTGGTCCATGAATTGGGACAGCTGGCTGCTGCCGAAGAACTCGCGGATCGAAGCCATGACCGGCTTCGCGTTGATCAGGTCATGAGGCATCGCTGTAGTCATTTCCTGATGAACCGACATCTTCTCCTTGATCGCCCGCTCCATTCGAACGAGACCGATACGGAACTGGTTCTCGAGGAGCTCACCCACGGCACGGACGCGGCGATTCCCGAGATGATCGATGTCATCCACGCTGCCGACGTTCTTGGGGAGCTTCAGCGCGTACTTGATGACCGCATAGAAATCTTCCGCCGTCAGCGTCCTATGCTCGAGAGGGGTGTTAAGCCCGAGCTTAATGTTGAACTTCAGCCGGCCGACCTTGGAAAAGTCATACTTGCGAGGGTCGTAGAACATGCCCTCGAACAAAGCGGTGGCTGTCTCGAGAGTCGGCGGGTCGCCGGGCCGTTGCTTGCGGTAGATCTCGATCAGAGCGTCCTGCTGGGACTTGATGTGATCTTTCTTGAGGGTCTGGGAGATCGTGACGCCGGCGTCTTCGCGCTCGGGGAAGAACACATCGAGGCGATCGATGGCGGCTTCACTGAGAATGTTGATAGTCCGCGAAGTGACGTCGGTATTGGACTCCACAAGGATTTCGCCGGTTTCGTGGTTGATCACTTCGGAGAGGGAGAGTGCACCCTCGATGCCCTCGACTTCCATCCGGATTTCCTTCACACCGGCCTTTACGAGCTGGTTGTAAAGGCTTTCGACGATTTTCTTGCCCTTGGGAACGATCACTCCCTTCCCTTTCGGATCCTTGATCTCGTCCATGGCCTTCGAGCCGATCAGGTCTCGTCCCAGCGTACGGTACAGGGTTTTTCCTTCCCAGCGGATGGTTACCGGTTCATAGAACGCGCGTAGGATCTCGGAGTCTGTATTCAATCCCAGAGCGCGGAGGAAGGTTGTCGCCAGAAATTTACGCTTTCGGTCGATTCGAACATAAAGCACGTTCTTCTGGTCATACTCGAACTCGACCCAGGAGCCGCGATACGGAATAATCTTGGCAAGAATGAACGTTCGCCCCGCGTTGGATTCGAAAAACACGCCCGGGGAACGGTGGAGCTGGCTGACAATCACGCGCTCCGTCCCGTTGACGATGAAGGTCCCATTTTCGGTCATGAGCGGGATGTCTCCGAAGTAGACCTCCTGCTCTTTGATGTCCCGGACGCTTTTCCCCTCCGTTTCGGTGTCCTTGTCCCAAACTACCAGGCGAACCGTGACCTTCAGGGGAACTGCGAAGCTCATTCCTCTCTCCTGACACTCCTCCACCGTATACTTGACATTCAACTCCACGGCGCTGCCGCAGAACTCGCACCTCGGGTTCTCGATCTCGTTCTTGGCGCCGCAGTTCCTGCAGGAGCCGCTCTCGGGGTTGTAAGGGCTGTTGACAATCCCCTTGCCGCACTCGATGCAGTTGGCCCGAAGGTAATTCAGGCCCTTGAGATTGCCGCACCTGCACTGCCAGTTTCCGATGGAGTACTCCACAAATTCCAACGAGGAAGTGCCGCGAAAGTCGTTTATGGGAAAAACCGAGTTGAACACAGTCTGAAGTCCCACGTCCTCCCGTTCCGAAGGTGGAACGTCCATCTGGAGGAAGCGGTGGTAAGACTTCCTCTGAACTTCGATCAAGTTCGGAATTGGGATGCTGGCATGAATCTTCGCGAAATCCATGCGGTCCCGGTACACGTTAGAGGTACTGATATTGGTCATCGAAAGGTTTACCTCGACATGCTCTGTTAGTAGGGTTCAATGTGCCCAAGGCACCAAAAGGCTAAAGGCAGAAGGTAGGAAGTGGAAAGCAAACTCGTTGTCCGCTTTCTGCTTTCTGCCTTCGGAATATCGGAAATGAGGGCCCGCGGCACGGTGACCTCTTGTTGAGATGACACTCTCTCCCGGAGTTCTCAACGCCCCGGGAGTCTCTCAAAACAGCAGCGGGGTGAGAGCGCACGAGGGGGGAACTTCGCCTCTCTGCACGCAAGCGCAGATACACCCGGAACCTTACTTGATCTCGACGGTGGCGCCGGCATCTTCGAACTTCTTCTTGATCGTTTCAGCCTCTTCCTTGGACACGCCTTCCTTAATAGGCTTGGGCGCGCCCTCAACAAGATCCTTAGCTTCCTTCAGACCGAGGTTGGTAACTTCGCGCACTGCTTTGATCACGTTGATCTTCTTGTCACCAACAGCGGAAAGGACAACGGTGAACTCCGTTTTCTCCTCGACTGCCGCCTTGGCCTCGCCGCCCGCCGCCGGAGCACCCCCTACTGCCGCCGGTATAGCTGCCGCAGCGCTGATGCCGTACTTCTCCTCGATACTCTTCACCAGATCCGAGATCTCCAGCATCGTTGCCTGATCGATCCATTCCAAAACTTCGTTCTTCGTAATCGCCATCTTTAAACTCCCTTTAGGGTTGATGAAATGTAGATCTGAACTCGTCTGGACTCCCTACTTCTGAACCTGTTTCAACACCAGGGCCAGATCTCGCACCGGAGCCTTCAATACAATTGCAAACCTCTGCAAAGGCGCCTTGAGGAGGAAGAGCAGCTTACCCAGCATCACCTCCCTCGAAGGCATAGAGGCGATCTTTTGAATCTCGCTTGGGGGAACGACCTTGCCTTCAATGAGCGCAGCTTTGAATGCAACGTTGGGATTGTTCTTGTTAATTTCGGTCAGCAATTTGGCAAGGCTCACGACGTCCTTGCGATGGTAGGCCACTGCAGTGGGGCCTTCAAGGTAAGGACCGAGCGGTTCGAGCTTGGTATGTTTTGCGGCCCGCATCGCGAGGGAGTTCTTCACCACGACATACTTGCCGTCGATCTCCCGTATCTTGCGGCGCAATTCTGTCGCATCCACGACCTTGAGGCCGCGATAGTTGATCAGAAATGCACTGTTGATCGAACGGAATTCTTCCCCGAGGGAATCGACCGTCTGCCGCTTCTCTGTTTTGTTCATAAGGAAAAGACCTTATGGGCGCCCCCGCCTGGCCGGGAGGGGTGCGAATTATGGATTAAGAATCGAGCATGCCCCACGGCCATGTGGGTGCCCACAAGCGTTAATCAGGCGTGTGTTTCCACCGATGCCTCGTCCACCCAGATCCCGGGGCTCATCGTGGAGGATATGGAAATGCTCCTCACGTATTTGCCCTTGCTGCTCGGCGGCTTGGCACGCAAAACGGCTTCGATCAAGGCCCTGGCATTCTCGTAGAGATTCTTTTCTTCAAATCGGATCTTTCCGCAGGGAGCGTGCACGATGCCCGTTTTGTCCACGCGAAACTCTACCTTGCCGGCCTTGATCTCCTTAATGGCCTTACCAACTTCGAAGGTCACGGTCCCCGTTTTCGGGTTCGGCATCAGGCCGCGGGGGCCGAGGATCTTTCCAAGCTTCCCGACGCTGCGCATCATATCGGGCGTCGCCACAACGGCATCGAAACCCATCCAACCGCCCTGGATGCGCTCAACCATATCCTCACCGCCGATCTCATCGGCGCCCGCATCGCGCGCTTCCTTCACCTTTTCCCCCGACGCAATCACCGCCACTCTCTTGCTCTTCCCGAGGCCGTTGGGAAGCACTACGGTACCGCGCACCATCTGGTCGGCGTGCTTCGGATCCACTCCGAGCCTCATGGATACTTCCACGGTCTCATCGAACTTCGCGTAGGCGATCTTCTTGAGAAGAGACACGGCCTCGTTCAGCGGGTAGAGCCTGTGCTCCCGCGCCGCAGCCGCCTTTTTGTAATTCTTCCCTGCATTTGCCATCGAATCACCTCTTGATCTATCCCTCGACTTCCACTCCCATGCTTCGGGCCGTTCCCAGAATGATGTTTACCGCGGCATCGAGATCGGCTGCATTGAGATCCGGCATTTTGGTCTGGGCGATCTCACGAACCTGCTTCATCGTGACTTTGCCCACCTTGGACTTGTTCGGCTCCGCGGATCCCTTGGCGATGTTTGCGGCTTTCTTGAGCAAAATTGCCGCCGGAGGGGTCTTGGTGACAAAAGAATAGGTACGATCGCTGTAAACGGTCACCACGACCGGAATGATCAACCCTTCCTGCTTCGCCGTCTTCGCATTGAAAGCCTTGCAGAAATCCATGATGTTAAGCCCGTGCGGGCCCAGGGCTGATCCTACCGGAGGCGCCGGAGTCGCCTTTCCCGCGGCAACCTGCAGTTTCACGTTTGCGACAACCTTCTTCGCCATGCGAACTCCCTGTCGGCGCTATCGCATCTGCTTACAGATGGCGAGGCGCGAATACTCTGCCTAGACTTTCTCCACTTGCTCGGATTCCAACTCTACAGGCGTTGCCCGCCCGAGAATTGTAAGCATCACCTTGAGGGTACTCCGGTCGGGATTGACATCCTCCACAACACCCGTGAAATCCTTGAACGGCCCGTCGGTGATTTTGACCGAATCGCCCCGATCGAAGGTGAACTTCGGCTTGGGCTGCTCGGCTGTGACGGACACACGATTCACAACCTCGTTGATCTCCTCCTCTGTGAGAGGAGTGGGCTTCTTGCCGGTACTGATAAAGCCCGTCACCTTCGGCGTACCCCGAACCACGTGCCAGGCTTTGTCGGTCATGTCCATCTCGACCAGGATGTAGCCCGGAAACGTCAGCTTGGTGGTGACGACCTTTTTGCCGCTTTTCATCTCCACCACATCTTCGGTGGGGATCAGAATTTGCCCGATGCAGTCCCCCAGGTCATAAGCCTGGATTCTATTCATCAGGCTCTCCGCGACCTTCCGTTCGTAGCCGGAATAGGTGTGGATGATGTACCACTTCTTTTCGCCGTCCATGATCCCGTCTTTCAGGCTATTGGGGTGCGCCACGGAAGATGATAGCGTTCAACCCGGCGCGAACAATGATGTCAACCACCCAAAGGAAGAAGCCGAAAAAGAACACCGCCGCAATAACCACGAGCGTCGTTCCAGTCACCTCGCGCCGGCCGGGCCAGGACACGTTGTTGAGTTCTTTTCGCGTTTCCTTGACAAACTCGATCGAGTTCCGCAAGGAACTCTTGACTTTCTCCAAGGATTCATTCATCGGGTTGACTCCGCAAGCATTGAGCTCCGCGAGTTGCGGAGCTCAATGCGACGGGACCTCTCTTAGTCCTCAAAGTGTTGGCAGGCCAGGAGGGACTCGAACCCCCAACATGCGGTTTTGGAGACCGCCGCTCTACCAATTCGAGCTACTGGCCTGCATATCAGAAATGACGAATGTAGAATGACGAATGAAAAACCGATATATGGGTATTCGTCATTCGTAATTCGTAATTCGTCATTCTATCTGGTTTCCTTGTGCACCGTATGAGCCCGGCAGCGATTACAGAATTTCTTGAACTCCAGTCGCTCCGTGGTCGTCTTCTTGTTCTTCGTGGACGTGTAGTTTCGGCTCCTGCACTTGGTGCATTCGAACGTAATGATGTCTCGCATCGCAATCCCGGCTTTCGACTATTCCAGTATTTCCGAGATGGTGCCGGCGCCTACCGTCCTGCCGCCTTCCCGGATCGCAAACCGCAACCCCTTCTCCATCGCGATCGGAGTGATCAACTTGATCGTCAGATTCACGTTGTCCCCAGGCATCACCATCTCCGTCCCCTCAGGCAACTCCGCCACCCCTGTCACGTCCGTCGTCCGAAAGTAAAACTGCGGCCGATAACCGTTGAAAAACGGCGTGTGCCGCCCACCCTCCTCCTTCGTCAATACGTATACCTGCGCCTTGAAATG